>ERZ842401.317-NODE-317-length-68674-cov-6.868622_pt1 | contig 68674 bp, 61 predicted proteins | sample MGYA00521270_ERZ842401 | MGnify/ENA primary metagenome ERZ842401 (study PRJEB31892, sample SAMEA3878208) | bioreactor metagenome | biome: Moose rumen | place: Sweden | collected 2011-10 | study: EMG produced TPA metagenomics assembly of the PRJEB12797 data set...
ATGTCACGCTCTTTCGCTTGTCTGCAATGCGCACAGTATGACCTGCTTCAAGAAGTCTCTTTACAAGTCGAGTGCCAACGAAACCTGAACCGCCAATTACTGTTATTGTCATACGCTTTCCTTATAAATTATCTCTTTAAGATATTTTTTTCTTCCAGGATCGAAACAAGTCGAGCACAGTTTCCACCTGTCTGACACGCATATTCCTTCATCAACTGTTCACGCTGAGCTTTATACGAGTCATTTGTTTTTGCATCCAGCAAAGCCTTTTTAAATTCTGCATAAGTTTTTGGCTTATATCCTGGGCTCCAGTGATTGTAGTCAACACAGAAACCTATCTGTTTATCATATTCATCATAATCTGAAATCATATAAAAAAGGGGTCGGTTTAATGGCAAAAAATCAAGCGCGATTGATGAATAGTCAGTAATGAGTGCATCAAATGAGGTAAGGTATTCCATAATATCTGGATATTTTTTACCACTAAACTTGCATATATTAGAAATTCCAGACAAAGATTCAGGAAGGTCATCACCATAGTTTGGATGAAGCCTCATATAAATCATTATTTTATTCTCTTTCAAAAAATTAGAAAAATCAGAGGCATCAAAATCGTCAAAATCGAACAGAGGGGGATTCCCATAATGTCTCCAAGTTGGCGCATATAAAATTGAAAACAGGCTTTTATCAACGCAGGAGTCTTTCTTTTTTTCAGAACTGAATTCATCAAACTGGGGTAGTCCAGATATTAAAATTTTTTTTAGGGGAAGTTTCATGTAAGATGCATAAACTTTTGCAAAATCATCAGCGGTAGCCAGTACATGAGAAAAGTCCGTCCGCAATACGTTATAGTATAGCTTCTTTACAATTCCTGTATCCCTTTCAAGAGTACCTTCATTCTTAATAGGAGAGCCGTGAGAAAGGCATACTACGTTTCTGCGGAACTTGAGAAAAACACCTCCAACTGGCAAATCATAAGAATTGGTAAACCATGTTCTTGCTTTTAGGGCATACATTCTTCCTCTAAATGACTTGGTTTCTATAAAATGATCTCCATACAATTCTGTAAGACGGACACGCTCATCATCATCGTTCATTACGAATTTGACAGTTTCCTTTCTGTTTTTTAAAAAATAAAAAAACAGATATTTTGTATTTGAATTGAATTTCAAATTAAAGTGTGAGTTAAAAATAATCAAATCCTTATCCAATTTTCTAAAAATGGAAAGGAAGGCAGGAAGAAGTCCTCTTGCCATTATGCTGAAGCGGATCTTATTAAAGCTGTTAAGATTATCCATTGTTTGAAACCTCCGTCACAATGGAATGAGAAATATGTCCATCTGCTGCTGGTGGCGTCATATAGTCTCCATACATCTGAGTAAGAATCTTATCATATTGGGAACTGCCCTTTAATTTTAAATCCTCAAAGTCATAATCACTAATATCCATAAACCATTTTCTTGGAAACAATTCTTTAAATCCTGATGCGGCCATAAAATTTATAATATAGTCAGAATTCTCATAGTCATATTTTCTGAGAGCTTTATCAACAGCTAAAAGCCGTTTCTTTACATTGAAGGGGAAAATTCGACTGATTACAAATCCAATTTTTATAAGCACAGTTTCAAAAAGAGGACGCTTTCTCTTTATGTTTATTCCTGTGTCATACTTGGAATACTGAAGAAGTAGTCTGAGCCATAAAAGCCTAATTTTATGAAGTCCCCGAAAAAATGCATTGCTGGGCATTCCATCGAAAGGAAAAAAATCCACCCATAGACATTCTTTTTTTTCAACTCTAGCATCATTACGAACAAGAACTATATTTGCATTTACTACCCTTGCACAAAAATCATTATGCGCTTCCGTGTTCTGCCAGGTAACGAGAGAATAGGGGCTTTCCAGTTCCTCTGCTGCATACTTCAAAAAAAGCTCATAGTCATTGCGAGGCATGGCAATATCCATGTCATCGTCCCATGGAATGAACCCTTTGTGCCTCACAGCACCTAAAAATGTTCCACCAAGAATAAAATACCTAAGATGATGTCTGTTGATTATTTCCAAACTCGTCTTCAGTATTTCGAGTTCCTTAAGCTGAAGCTGTCGTAGTTCCATAAGAATGTTACCTTAAAATTACAAAGACTGAATATAAACCTGAGGATTAGTTGCAACTGTAATTGAATTGTTTCCTAGAGGACAGAAACTGGAAGCAGAATGTTACTGTTGTTAACTGGAATGCAGTTTGGTGAAAGGCATATCACTGCTCCCGTACCGATTTTTTTGTTCAGACTAGAAAGCACATTAAAATTCTTCAGGGCATCTTTTCCTGGATCAGAACTTTTCTTTATTTCCACGGGATAAAGAATGCCGTTTTCCTCAATGAGCAAATCAATCTCCTTACCGTTGTTATCACGGTAAAAAGAAAAATGACTTCTTACATCAAGTCCTGTATTTGTGTATGTCTTTATTATTTCAGACACAACATAAGTTTCAAAAAAATTTCCGGCAACCGCAGACACTTCCAATGCACGCGGATTGTTCCACAGACTTAAATAGCAAGCCAGACCAGTATCCATCATGTACATCTTTGGACGCTTTACAATCCGCTTTATGGTATTGCCCGAAAAAGGCTGAAGCAGAAACACTAGGCCTGATGTTACAAGAAGCGAAAGCCAGCTGTCAGAAGTCTTCACATCTATGCCCACATCTTTTGAAATATCAGAAAGATTAAGTTCCTGTCCTGTTCTGGCAGCAACACATGAAAGAAACTGCAAAAACTTTCTTTCATTCCTGATTTCAACAAGTTCCCTAATATCTCGCTCTAGGTAGGTCTGTACATACTCTCCAAAAAAAGCCTCTGGAGTAAGGTCCTGATCAACAACCATGAGGGGCATTGCACCACGCCAGATTTTATCGAATACAGATGAAACAGTTTCTGTTTTTTTAGGACGAATATCAAACGATGGCAAAAACGGATGTTCTTCATTTCCAAATATTTCCGCTCTGCTAAATCCATACAACTGAATTATGCCCGCACGGCCAGCAAGAGATTCGCTAACATTCTTCATCAGACGGAACATCTGACTGCCGGTAAGGTAGTACATTCCGTTCGTGCGATTTTCGTCTACTTTGATTTTAATGTAGGGCAACAGCTCCGGCGCGTACTGTATTTCATCAATGACAACGGGAGGTCTATACTGCTGCAAAAAAAGTTCAGGATCATTTCGAGCAAGATTTCGTACAACCGGATAGTCCAATGTCACATATGTCATGCCGCCCTTTTCATTGGCAAATTCCTTTATGAGTGTACTTTTTCCAGTCTGTCTTGCACCCGTAAGCACGACCACAGGAAAATGTTCCGAGAGATACGATAAATACTGACCTGCGCTTCTCTTTATTAGCATTTACACCTTTTAGTTTATACAAATATGGAATTATATTCCTAAAATGTATAATAAATATAAACTAAAGATGTGTCAAGTATGCATGATGAAAATACAATCACAAAAGGCTTTATTGCTCTTCCCTTCCACCCGTATCAGCATCGGCCGGAAGATGGTTGTTTGCTTCATTCTGAAGTTTTTCATAACGCTCATATATACGCTGCTTTAAGCTGGTAGAACTTACCCCTGAGCCATACGGAAAATACACAACATCCACCCCCTGCTCCTTAAGGTAGTCGTATTTTCCCGCCCAGTCATCACCCACAACAAAAACATCAAAGTTCAGTTTCTTGACTTTATCGGTATGATCCAAAGAATGCTGGGGAATTACAATGTCCGGATACTTTAACGCTTTTACCAGAGCAATGCGCTCATCAAATGGAATTATTGGTGTAGACTTGTAGCTTGCCACAAGTTCATCCGTGTTTACTCCAACAATAAGAATGTCACCCAGACTTCGGGCGTATTCAATCATCTTGATGTGGTTCGCATGCAGCATGTCAAATGTGCCGCTCGTGTATACAACTGTTTTTCCTGCTATCATAATTCACCTACAACAGATTTCTTTTTTTCAAATCCTTAAGGACTTCTACAAGATTGTCTATTTCTTCCGTACTGATTGCTCCTATGTGGCCCACACGAAATACTTTGTCAGCGAGTTCACCACCGTTAGGACATACCCACATTTTGTACTGGTCTTTTATAATTTCAAAAATACGATGGGCACTAACATTCCGATTGGAAGGAGTTAGTGCTGTAACGCAATTCGAAAGACATTCTGAAGATGTAAACAGGCAAAGCGGAAGGTTCACTATTCTGCTTCTGAAATAAGATGCCCTTGAAGCGATAAGTTCATTTGCCGCTAATGCTCCTCCAGCTGCTAGAATGCGCCTAAGTTTTTCATTCAGTTGAATGAGAGTACCCACCGCAGGAGTAAAGGGAGTCTGCCCTCTCTCACCGTCTGTAAGGTAGCTAGAATAATTGAAGTACAAGCTTCTCACATTGTTCTTGCGGCACCTTTTCTGAGCTTCCTCATCCATAACCGTAAAACTCATTGATGGTGGAAGCGAAAGTGCCTTCTGACTTCCAGTGAATGCTGCGTTAACATGCATGTTTTTCATGGAAAATGGATCCGCCAAAAAACCGCTTACGGCATCAACAAAAAGGAAAATACCATTACGACTACAGAAGTCTCCAACCATATTCATATCGAACAGAACACCTGTAGAAGTTTCACATAGCTGAATGAGCATACCAGTGTAGCCACAATTTTCGTACTTTAAAAGTTCTTCCTTAAGCAGAGGTTTTCCAAACTCAGGCTTTAGTTCGGTAAAGGGTATTTCATGTATGCGGCATAGTTCAGAAAGCCTTGAACCAAAACTACCGCCGTTTACGACAAGAACCTTGTCGCGAGGTGTAAAGAAATTCATTACACCGGCTTCCATGCTTGCCGTTCCGCTTCCAGTCATAAACACGACACGGGAATTTTTTGGTGCATCAAAGAGGGTGCAGAGCATGACCTCGTTTTCCTTCATGAGCTCTGAAAATTCAGGAGTCCTAAAGTAAGGAATCTGTTCTGCCCCAATGCTTAATGTCTCTCCGTCCATCTGAACGGGACCTACAGTAAAGTTTGTCATTGTTTAGTTGCTTCCCTGAAATTAATTTTATTTGTCTGCAAACACGATATTTACGACCTGTTCACAAGCAGTTCCTTTCTCATAAGAACCGAACATTTTTACATGCTCTATGACTTTTTCCACATATTCAGATTCATCAAATGAAATGATGGCGTTCCTCAATTCATCATTTGTAGTAGAAAGAATAAACGGCCATGTTTTCGGCGGCGTATAGAAAAGTTTCTCAGACTCTCCCTCAACATAATCCGGAAAGTACAAGAAGCACGGCTTTTTCGTTAAGGCAAAATCCCACATCGATGATGAATAGTCTGTAACAAGAACATCCGCCGTACATAAAAGCTCCTGCATATCTTCATGATTTGTTACATCAATGATACTTCCTGGTAGTACAGCAGAAAGATATGAATCAAAATAGTGAGAGCGATACATTATTTTCCATGTACCGCCCCATTTTTTTTCCAATGCAGAGTGCAGTTTTTCAAAATCTATTTCTACAGTTTTTGAATAGCCTTTTTTAAACACATGCTTTCCTCGATAAGTAGGCGCATATAAAAGAACATTATCGGATTCACTTATTCCGTAAGTCCGTCTTATAACTTTTACGACAGCCGCATGGTCGTTGAGTATAATGTCATTTCTTGGCATTCCTGTAGGAATATACCGTTCAACGGGACACGCTTTGCTTAGCGACTGAACCTCTGTGAATTTACGAGAGGAACTGACATAGTAATTAATCCTCCGTTCTCCTCCCTGATTTTTTTGAGGTTCCGATGCTGCACCAACCTTTTTATAGGCTCCACCGCCATGCCAAGTTTCAAGCAAAATCTGATTTTTTCTGAGGGGAATGTACCACTTAAAGCCCCAGTTCGTCACGATATATCCAGCCGTCATCATCTGTATAAAGGATGCAAAACTAAGCCGCTTTACAACCTTAGCATTAGGTACTAAAACAGCCTTGCTGGTATCTTGAAATTCCCAGACATAAGAGAACTCATTTTTTCGGTTCTTCAACAGATATTCATATAAATACTTTGGATTACATGAATACTGTTTTCCATTGAAAGAAACAAAATAGATTTTCTTCTTATCAACAGGAAGTATGAACAGTAGATGCAAGAAAAAATGGATCAGATGCTGGAGTACAACTTTCACTTTGCCCCCTCCTTCATTCCCTCAATCAATCTCTCATAAGCTTCCTGCAATCCAACAAGAGGCTTCCAACCAAGGGCACAGAGTTTATCTACATTAAGATTAAGATTAAGATTAGGCGCGTATTCCGCAGGCACTTCCTTTATGTTAAAAGTTAGGCTGATTTTGTCATGCGCAATTTTTTTACAAATCATTTCAGCGGTTTCTCGAATGGTAACGAATGTTTTAGGATTTGCGGCTGTGTAGACATTTGCATTTTGTCCTTTAAGTAAAACAGTAAGAATTGCACTTAAGGCGTCGCTTGTGTAAAGAATGGGACGTTTCGTTTCACCCTTTGTCTTTAACACAATATCACTTTGTTCAATCACGCAACGGGCAAAGTAGGCGGCAACTCGAGTGTCGTTGTAATCAATTCCTGCACCTAAGGTTTGTGTCAGACGAATCATTTTAACAGGAACTTTGTATTCGGAAGAAAAACAAGCACACAAGTTTTCGCACATGCGCTTACTTTCCATGTAGCTTGAGCGAGGGCTAGTCACATCAATGTAGCCCAAATCTTTTTCCTTAACCTCGCCCTTTCCATCTGTAATTCCAAAGGCTTCCATACTTGAAAGATAGACGAAAGACCTTACATTTTTTTTCTGGGCAAAGCGAAGCATATTCATAGTTCCGTTTACTGCAATATCAATCGTTTCAACACACTGTTCAACAAATGCCTTTGATGAAGTAACGCTTGCTCCGTGAATCACATAGTCAACAGGCTCTTCTATTTCTGGAAGATGTAATACATCGCCGTACACACAACACACTCGCTCAAAGGCTTCTGAAAAAACACGTTCAGCTTTTTCTTTAGAACGAACCAAAGCAAGAATTTTTATTCCATAATTCTGAGTCTGATTAAGGTAGTCAAAAAAAAGCACCAACTGACTTCCCAAAAGACCAGTGCTCCCTGTTATAAAAACAGAAGCATTTTTTAATGCAGAAAAATCATAGCGATTCGCAACTGATGCGAAGTCTTCCATGAGGATTTTGTTTTGCGTCATATTTTTACAGTCCGAAAATCTGTTGTTGTTCACGAACTTCGTACAAAGCTTTAAAAGTGTAGAAGTCTGCCGGAGTCGTAATTTTTATATTGTCGAAATTTCCTTGCACCGTGTACAGTTCATGTCCAGCCCACTGCATGAGGCTTGCGCTGTCAATCATGTTTGTGTTTCCGTCAGTTCTTGCCTTTTCGTGGGCAGAAAGAAGTTCTCCAAGATAAAAGCACTGAGGCGCCTTTGCATGAAAACACTTGCTTCTGTCGGTAATGCTAGTAATTTTTCCGTCGCTCGTTGTAACGATTGTTTCTATTGCAGGAGTAACAGTAATTGCTGAACCATGTTCTTTGACGCACTGAATGCAGTCAGAAATAAGACTTTCATTTACAAAGGGACGCACTCCGTCATGAACCAAGACAATTGAATCAGCAGGAGCAAATTTTTGAATTGCACACAAACCATTGTAAATACTTTCTTGTCCACTTGCTCCACCAGGAACAACAGCACGAACTTTATCAAGTTCAAACTTATCCAGAAGCTTATGCAGGTAGGGAATCCAGTCCTCTATGCAAACGACAACAATGCCGTCCACCTGCGGATGATTCTGAAAATTTTCCAGCGTATGAATGATAAGTTCTTTTCCGTAGAACTGTAAAAATTGTTTGGGACGGGCACGACTATTCATGCGAGTTCCCGAACCACCAGCGAAGATTAGTGCGTTAGTCATTTAATTTTCCTTAGGAGGACAAAGTTTTGTCCATGATATGAACTTGCGGATAAAATGCCTGTGACCTTTCTGCGTTGTTATATTCTCAAAATTTTTCCAGATAAGTTTTATATCAGAAAATTTTACTGCATGATTTTTTACATGCTCATAGAAGGTCTTAATGTCCGAAAAGTTTTTGTCAGAAGTTCCAAACCGTTTTGAAAGTTCTTCAATATAACAGAATCTGTCGGTTTCAACCCCCTTAAGGAATTTTCTTGCTCGTATTTTAAGTACTTCAATGACAGATTTTTTCTGAGGATTGTGCATGACAAATGTTATGTTGCCACCGTGCTGCCGGTATTTACTTACAGAATCAAAGGTATAAGCAATACCGCCATCAAGGCAGGCACATGCTATGAACCATGCATCATGATATTTCACTTCTTTGGGAATAGGAAGGCATTTTTGTAAAAAAGATTTTCTGATTAATTGTGACGCTCCCTGAATCGGGCCTGATAAAAGCAAAATCCGGTACAGAAAAAGAGAATCTTTCGGCATAAACATAAAACCATCCGCCTCATTTAACATTCTGTTCATTTCATTTCCGTTGGAATCAATTAGGATTGCATTGCCCCCAGACAGACTTTTATCTCCCAAGTTTGCAAGAAGTTTTTCTAGATGAAACGGAAGCCACACATCGTCTTGGTCACTTAAAGCAATATACTCCCCGGTACAGAAAGATATGGCCTTTTCAAAATTTTTCTTAAAGCCAAGATTACATTCGTTAAGATGAACATGAATTCGCTTGTCGTTTGAAGCATATTCCTCAAGAATTGAAACGGTGTTATCAGCAGAACAGTCATCACAGATATGTAGTTCCCAGTCTGTTACCGTCTGAGCGATTATGGAGTCCAGCTGTTCTCGAAGGTAGCGCTCTCCGTTGTAGGTTGTCATTGCGATAGAAATCATGCTAGATAAATCCTAAAAAACAAACAGTTAGTTATAAACATATATTCTTTCCCGGCAAGAATTAAATATATCCATGTCTACACAACAACTCGTCCAGAGACTCCTTGGTAAGCGGACTATATAAGGAACTAATATCATCTGATGTAAAAGAATCAAACAAAGAAACGATATCAAGAGAAAGAATTTGTTTTCTCAAACCCTCCTCAAGTCTGTAACGAATAAGTTTTGCAGGATTTCCACCAACAATAGCATAGGGTTCAACATCTTTCGTAACTACAGCACCAGCGGCAATTACAGCCCCCTGCCCAACCGTTACTCCACTACATATGATAGCTCCTGCTCCAATCCAGACATCGTCTTTTACAACAATGTTTCCCTTGCTGCCAGCCTCTTTAGCCTCGCCAAAACACTTTACCTTAAAAGGATATGTGCTTATGCTGTCAAGCTGATGCTCACCGCCAAGAAGAAACCTTACATTTGAGGCAATGGAGCAAGTCGAAACTCAAGATCAGTTTCCTCATAGTACAAGAAAAAAGATTCATCAAATTTTGCAAGAGAATTATTTTTCATAAACAAGTCTGCCCCTGTAATATACTCAACATCAGAATAATCAGATTTATTGTTGTTACAACTTGCAGACCTCAAGTCCCGTTTTTGAACAATCCTAAAAAAAAGATTTTCCAACCTTAACAATTTTACAACAGAGCGCAAAAAATGAGACCGCATAAGTAGAATCTGTCGATTACAAACAGATTTGTACGATGGAAATTTTCCACCAGAGTGAGTTGGTTTCAACTCACCATCAAGCAAAACCGTCCCAAGAGCACCTATACATTTTTCGTTAGAACTTGTCTCCCAATAATCAAAGAAAAACTTAACAGCATTGTTTAGCAGAATTGTGTCACTGTTAAGAAAAAAAAGATATTTTCCTTTCGCAACTTCTGAAGCTCTGTTATTAGCTGCACCAAAACCTAAATTCTCATTATTTTCTACAAGAAGAACTTCAGGGAACTCAGTTTTGATCATTTCCACAGATCCATCTGCACTCCCATTGTCTGAAACTATAACTTCAAATTCAATTCCCGTTGTTTGCGCATAAATTGAAATAAGACAATCTCTAGTTAATTTTCTCGTATTATAGCTTACAATTATTATTGAAACATCCATAATTTATTCATTTATAATTTAGTTTTCTTAAAAACTCTTTTTAGAAGGAATTTGACAAACAAAGTGCAAACCCTAAAAAGATTTCTTCGCTCTATGCGTCCATTTACAAGATAAGCTGTTTCTTCCATATTCGCACTTTTCAAGAGTTTCATCGCTGTTGCGTATCTAAAGTTAACCATCTGCTTCTCATTATGAGAAGTGTTTGCAGCTTTAGGGTCTGCATAATAGCCAGAAGTGCTACTACTAATTTCCTTTTCTGTAACATACCACCCAAGGTGACGAGCAATATAAGGAGCGCCTGTCCTAATGGCAGAAAAGAACCTATCTCCATCTTGTCTGCCTGACAAGACACCAGGCCTATACAGTGCAAAGGTCGTATCAAGAGGAGCATCATATAAAACAGACTTAGAGCCCTGTATACATTTTTCCCAATAAAAAGATTCAAATCGCCAGATATCATATTTATACCTGTAGTCCTCAGGGATATCATCCAGTTTAAGTGCAAAACCGACTTTTGTTTTTTCAGGATAAGCCTGCAAAACTTCGTAAAAATACTGAACATAGTCAGGAGGACATTCTTCAACAGGAATCACATCAGGATCGGTTAAAACATAATACTGGTGCAGAATAATATCATCAAACAAATGACTCTGCCACAAGACATCAGGTCCCCAGTTTTTATCAAGAAAATGAACTGTGTGGGGGGACTTCTTTAGATATTGTAGAAGTTCTTCATTGCTCGAAGCATTGTCGATTATATGAATATTTTTATAACCGTCGGATTCAAGTCGGGAAATAATTTTCTTTAATTCGGATAAACGATTATACGAAATTATAAAGATAGGAATATCAAAGTAATTCACGAACAAAGTCTCCATTTATATTAGTTTTCATTGCTGGTGTACAAACACCATAACAAATATAAAAAAACAGCATTGTAATTTTTTTTATATCTTTCTTATATTTATTTTCTCTGCAGCAGGCTTAATACATTTCTTAAGAGTTGTACAAATCTTTTTTTATAAGAAACATGCCAAAAGCCATGTCTCATTAGAAGTCTTTTGTTTTCTGCAGCAACAAGTTTATGCTGAGTTTCACTTATGCCACTTAAATCATAATCCGCAACAATTTTATTTATATAAACAAATTTTTCTTTACCACAATATAAACGCAAGAAAAATTCCCAATCACCGGAACTCTTGAAGTTTTCATCATACAGACCATATTTTTTATAAAGCAAGTACGGTACAAAAGATGCAGGATGAGGTATCATTCCGGTATTTAATTTTGATGCTGGGGTACAAACAGTTCCTGCAAACTCTCCGTTTTTAAAAGTACTTATGGCACCATACAAAACCGCACCTGCATTTCTGGTGGCGACCTCCTGCAGTCCGCAGAGTGCATCAGCCACATAAGAGTCTCCAGAATTGAGTGTTGCAACATACTCTCCCTTCGCATGCTGAATACCCTTGTTCATCGCATTGTAAATACCTTTATCTTTTTCGCTGCACCACCAACTTACATGCTTGGCATATTCTGCATCCTGCAAAAACTCTTGGATGACTTCTACGCTTCCGTCTGTGCTTCCTCCGTCCACGATAATGTGCTCATAGTCAGTAAAGGATTGTGTGCGTACAGATTCCAATGTCTTACGCAAACCGTCTGCGTTGTTGTAGTTTATTGTTATGATTGAAAGGAAGGGCATTCTTACCTCAATTGTAGTCAATACTTAATCCACATCTGCCATGGGACAGACACCGCGATATGCAATTTTATTTTGAAGGAAGGGAATTATCCCTGCGGTAATTTCTGAATGCATTGCACAAGTTTGGGCGGGAGAAAAGTTGTAGGAATTTTCTCTTACGCTAAAGCCTGACTCTTCAATTTTTTTACACATTGCACTTGCGTCGAGTTTTTCTGAATTACAAAAGATTGCAAGAAGTTTTTCGTCAAGCACTGAATTCTGCAGGATATGCTGTGCGTAGTAAGAAATTATTTCATCAGGAAAGAGATCTTTCCCTTTAAAAAAATGTTCATAGACGGCTGAAGAAACTGCGTAATCTTTGGGTAATTCCCATGCGGTAAAGAATTCTTTTGCACCTGTAGCAGAAACATCAAGCGCCATTGCAGTCTGCTTGAAGGGGCGAAGAACAGATTGAAAACCGATTATCTTAATCTGATCTAGTACAGCATCTGTAAAAGTCTGCATATTCGCTGTATAGAGCATGGGGCAATAACTTTCAAAATCCGTTATTGGATGATATCCGTCTGCATCTATATATGTGTAAGCAAAAAAGAGTGCCGTAAATAAATCTTTTGTTACATCAATGTAATTTGTTACAAAGCCATAGTGTTGAGCAACTGCTTCAAGATCAAAATCATATAAACAATCCAAAACGGAAAATCTTCTGCATCGGATGTAATAAGGCGACTTCTTGAACAGAGCAAGGAATTCCTGCTTCTTTATCCAGTCAATGCAACGATTGACATTTACATTCTCATTTTTAAAGTCATACCTCATTGCACTGGGTACAAAATCAGAATACTTTTTATTTTCACCACGATACAGAAAGGGATTAAATTCCTCACCCAGCAAAATGCCAAAAGTTTCTTTGCCAGTCTTTATGTATGTTCCAGAAAACTGACCTTGCGGAGAGGCAACCAAATTATGCGGAGTTATAAAAGATTCTGCATAATCAATAGAAAAAATACTTCTTGCTGCAATTTTTATATCAGGAAGCGTAAGGCCATTTTGTCCCTTATCTTTATCAAGACACAAATAAGGAAAGCCGTCGGTATCATACTGTATACAACTGTGGGGCATAGCGAATTTCTAGAGTCTATGAATATTACATTTTATTTCAAAAAAAATATCATAAAGCCTTATCTAAAAAAATATAGTATGTTATTATGACTCTATAAAAAGCTATAACGAAAAATATTTCGTAATTTGTTTCTTGCACGCTTCTTCCTTTACAATACGATAAGTTCGCCAAAGCATAAGACTCTTTATAAACATTTTTATGCTCTGCTTTATAGTTTTTAGAAAAATGCAACTTTTATTATTCTTTATATTTTTTACTTTCGAAAATTCCCTTCGAGGTACAAAAGAGTATAGTTTCTCTAATCTTTGTATGTACGGTTTGTATAAAAGGTTTATGTCATTTTCTGAATATTCATAACCAGAATTCAAATCCCAGACAAATTTATCGTCTGAATTTTTGTATTCCCTCAAGCCGTGATAATGGTAAAAGACAATTCTGTCTTTCATCTTCGTAATTTTATTTTGAACATATAAAATGTTGTTTTCTTCTGAAACTTCAAACTGCTGCACATTCCACGGAGCGATTCCACAGCCAATATGTTTTGCCTCGTGTACAATTCCACAAAAGCGTGAAAGCCAGTCATCAAGATATTTTTGGTCGCCAAATTTTCCGTCTTTGTAATTTCCATAGCAGCATTTTTCACATTCATTCCGCCACCATTCAAGGACTTTGTTACCGCCATCATCATTTTTAAAGTACATGAACTGAACGCAGTAACGGCCGCTTGTGGCGCTCTGGTCATATTTTGGCGTGTAATTGTGTAGCGTTATGATGACAGACTCTCCGTTTAATTCATCAAGCAAAATCTGCGGGTCTGCGTAAAAGCAAGTATCGGCGTCAAGATAAGTAATGTTTTCAAGATTAAATTTTTTTAAAAAGAATTGAATTGAGAAGGACGAAAGAGTCCAGCTGAATTCCGCACGGGTTCGCTCCTCTTGCAGTTTTTCAAGAATAGGGTAAGCAGATTTTATATCATCAAGTGACTGAACGACTGTATTATCATATGATTTATCTTGCAACCAATTATATGCTACATCATCGGTTGCAAGAATATAAACTGAAAACTGATTGGAGCAATGCTCTTTAAGTGATTCATAAAGAACAATTCCACGTGAAAGATAATTATGGTCAAAAAGGGTACAAAAATTTATCATGCTATATCCACTCGTTGATTGTCCTTATCACATACTGAACCTGCACATCTGTAAGAGTCGGACTCATGGGAAGGCTTAATTCTTCTGCATGAATTTTTTCTGTTATTGGAAAAGAAAGTGAATTCCATTCTTTATAAGCCTGCTGCTTATGAGGCGGTACAGGATAGTGAATGATTGTTCCGATTTCATGATTTTTCAGATAGTCCTGAAATTCATCCCGTCGTTCGGTAAAAACTGGGAAAACATGAAAGACATTCTGTTCAAAAGGAAGTTCAGACGGCATTTTTATTAATGGATTTTTTATTCCACCATAGTACATTTTTGCAATCTGCTTTCGGCGATTATTATCATCATCAAGATGTCGTAATTTCACATCAAGAACGGCTGCATCCAGTTCGCTTAGACGGCTATTTTCGCCGATATAGTCAAAAACATATTTTTTTGAAGAACCGTAATTAGCGAGGGTGCGGACAAGACTTGCGACTTCTTCATTGTTGCTTGTTACTGCCCCTGCATCTCCGAATGCTCCGAGATTCTTTCCTGGATAAAAAGAGTGTGCAGCGGCATCGCCAAAACTTCCTGTTTTCCTCTCTCCAAAAGCACATCCATGAGCCTGTGCATTGTCTTCAAAAAGCTTTAGGTTATGTTTTTTGCATAAATTTGCAATTTTTTCATTGTAAAGACAACGTCCATATAAATGAACAATCATTAATGCTCTTGTTTTTTTTGTAATTACTTTTTCTATTGATTCAATATCTAGAGCAAGAGTTTTTTCATTTGGCTCCACAAGAATGGGCTTTAAATTATTCTGTGAGATGGAAAGAATTGTTGCAATGTAAGTGTTCGCTTGAACAATGATTTCATCCCCGTCCTGCCAATTTTCCATCATTTTGTAAGCTCGAATCATAAGCTCAAGAGCTTGCAGCCCATTTGCAACTCCCACACAATACTTTGTGCCAATATAGTGTGCATAATCTTCTTCAAACTGTTCGTTTTCATTCCCCTGTAGATACCAACCAGAATCCACAACACGGTCAACAGCCGCATGGAGTTCAGGAGCATATTTTGCGGTGACATCTTTGAGTGATAAAAAAGGAACTTGCATCTTAATTAGCCCTCATTATTTTCAGATATTCGTCAAAATCTCGGATGTACTCATTTCCATCGTAATGTGTATTTGCCAAGACAAGCAGAACAGAGTCTGAGGAAAAATCATACATCTCTTTCCAAATCATTTTTGGGATGTAAACAGCTTCCATAGGTTTGTTCAACTCAACAATCTTTTTTCGATTTCCATCTGTTATCATTACTTTTGATTTACCAGCAACATTTACAAGTACAAACTCAGATTTACGATTTGCGTGCTTTCCGCGTACCACAGTAGAATCAGAACCATAAATATAAAAGGCTCTAGCTATGTCAAAAGGAACATCCTTAGAACCTTCTATTACAACAAGTTTTCCTCTTTCGTCTCCAAGATCCTTAAATGTAATGAGTTTATATAAAATGTCTTCACTCATAATAACTCCTAATAAAATCAATAAAATATCATCAAACTTTTAGTCTTCAATAATTAAAGAAAACCATAGAAACATACCCAAGTTAACATTCTTATAAACCTAAACAATAAGATTTTTCATTTGAGATAAAGTCTTATTACATTTGAATTTAACTTAGAATTAAGTTCATTATATATTCACACTTGGTTTTCTACCCGTGAATAGTTATCTTAAGACTCAAATAGACAAAGTTCGGTAACAAAAAATTCATATTACGCAGGCTAAATTTGACTACATATTTTCAAACACATCTGTGCACTTCGAAAAGTTCTTAAAGAAAGGCGAAATCATGGCCTTGGGATATTTAGCTTCCATGTGATTTTTGATTTTACCATGAACTACTTCAGTTTGAGAGACGATTTGCTCCGAACTTTTATATTGCAACTTCTTATAAAAGATTGCTAAGCGAAACTTCAAACTTTGAGTTCTTCGGGACTTCATCTTTTTTCATAAAAATAATCATATACCACGGCAGATATGTTATGAAATCAGAGCGTTCCACATTACCCATGCAAAAAACAAATGCTTCGTTAAGCTTCCATTCCTTTACAGCAAGCACATTGTTCAGGGCCGTGTGCTTCTTAAAATTCGAGCCACTCTTTATTTCAAGCAGAATTACTTTACCCTGGTTCTGAATGACAAAATCAATCTCTCCGAACTTCTTGTTCATAAAACGAACCTCAAAGCCCTTTGCGACCAACTCCTGAGCATAGACATTTTCAAGAACGCTACCCATATTGACGCTTAAATCGCCATTTAAAATCGAAAACTGAACATTATCTATGCAGGAAGCACAAAGCAGGCCTACATCACTCATGTACAGTTTGAACAGATTGCTCTGCTCATTCAGCTTTAACGGAATCTGCGGTGCGACAATGTTATAACAGGGGATTGCGACACCGGCATCCTTTAACCATATAAAGCTTTCTTCATAACGCTCCATCCTTGCCGTCGAACGAATGGAATTGAGTTTGAACCGCCGGTTCTTTGAATCCAGCTGGGAGGGCATGTTGTCAAAAATTGCGCTGATTTTTTCTTTGTCTTTTTCTGAATACTTTGCAATATCCTGTCTGTATAGGGCGAGAATGTCTTTTTGCATCTCAACGACTTTAGCGATGTCATGGGAATTGACATATTCCTGAACCACAGCTGGCATTCCTCCGACTATGGTATACGCTTGAAACAACTGTTTCATCGTGTTGTGAACCGACACAGGCACAGGCTTTAACGAATTGAAGCAATCTTCCAATAGACTGAAGGTTTGTTCCTGAACCCCACATGCAATGCAAAATTCCTCAAATGTCAGCGGAAACATCTTAACCAGATGTTCATAGCCCACCGGATAAGATTTTACTGATTTATACTGAACCCCAAGAAGGGAACCAGACTCAACATAATCAAATCTTCCGTCATCGATCAAAAACTTTATTGCAGTTCTGATCTCGGGACACTCCTGCACCTCGTCAAAAAAAATCAGAGTCTTTCCCACTTCGAGTTTTTGCTTGCAAAATGCAGTTATTCCCTGAATGATTGAATCGGCATTCAAGTCGCCTTCAAAAATGAGTTTCGCACTTTCCTGAGTTATAAAGTTTATTTCTACAAAAGTTTCATAGTTGCGTCTGGCGAACTCCCGAATTAAAAAAGTTTTTCCAATTTGACGCGCGCCGGTAACCAGCAAGGCTTTCTTATTTTCAGCGTTTTTCCATTGCTCAAATTTTTCCACATCTCTTCTATACAGCATAATGCCTCCATACCAAAAATATGCACGCAACGCGACATTTTCTGGCATTTTCAAGACATTTTGCGACATTTTTCTTAATGTTTCAAGATGTTTTGCGACATTTTTCTTAAAACATAAAAATTTGCCTACCGATATACTGACATATCACACGACCATAAATCTTAAAAAAAAAGCACTCATATTACGAAGGCAAAATTTAATTACATATTTTCAAACACATCCGTGCACTTCGAAAAGTTCTTAAAAAAAGGCGAAATCATAGCCTTGGGATATTTAGCTTCCATGTAATTTTTGATTTTATCGTGAACTATTTTAGTTTGAGAAACAAAATCATATTCTAAGGATTCAACATCAAATGTGGGAGATGAAAGCAAGTTTTTACAGGGCAAGTCTTCAAAAATCTTGGCAGAAATTAAGCGATTCCCGTAACTATAAATAGCTTTTTCATATGGGGTCTGATTTTTGTTTTGCATATTCCTATTTATTGCAGCCTCAATTTTTCTTTGTATCAAGACTACATGCAACAGATATAGAGCATTTGTGGCTGGATTATATATTTTAATGTAAGGGACTTTTGTAATATCTTCCCACAACTTACCAATCTCACGCTTAAGCTGAACAACCAAATTTACATCTCCTGACGCACAGACCAATGCAACAGTAGCTTCTTGAACATCAATTGAATTATTATTTTTTTCAAAATTACTACCTCGTTGAATTATATAATCATAGCCCTCTGGTAACAGTTCATCATGAATTCTTTTTTGCTGAATATCTTGCGAAATAAAATCTCTATTTTCAATTCGATTTTGTCTATTATTTGTACGGGTAATTTTTCCACTAAGTTCATTAGAGATTGAACCAGCTTCAATCACTCGGCACTGAACATAAACAGACGCAACATTTTTTTCATTCTCTAAAGAATACCTTCCTAGAGAACTAACCGTTTGCGCACCATTTATAACGCTGATGTTCTCACAAGTGAATTTACCTAAATCTGTATTTCCTCCACCTTCAATTGATTTCTTTATGGAATCAGCAATTATAGTTATTCCGTTATTATAATACCAAAAAAGTTCAGGCGATTCTGCAATTGTTTTTTTTATTTCTGAATTAACTTCGCTGTCTCCCAGCATATTGCGAATATTCTTGGCAAACAACTTTTCCTTATATTTGCTCCACCAAGAAGCAAGCACATAACCATTTATCTGACCATAAAAAGCTTTATTAGGAGAATCTATCTTTCCCCAATTCTTCAACTCTATAATCTCACTTATGGGTTCGCTCCCCAATTTTTGTGATATTCCACTATGTAATCTCTTCTGATTTAGAATCTCCAAAGACATGATTTCACTTGCATCATTCATTTCAGAGAGTAAATCATCCAGTTCGCGCCTAACAGGCTCTGCCAAATCATTTACACTCGTATAGACTAAGACTGCAACAAATTTCACATTTGGATTTGAAAAAACACTTTCGTAATCCTGTTTATGAAGATTAACTTTTGAATTAAATCTGTCAAACCTAAAGTTTACTAAATCTCTTATTCCATCTGCGAACTTCTTTACATCACCTACCGAAGGGCTACTATTACCATCTTGTTCCCATTTTGCCTGAGAGAAGTACATTGTAAGTTTTTTTTCATCAAAATATATACAGTCTATTCCGTTGTCATCAGAGCCATCGACAACACCCTTTGCGATGTCAGCAGGATTTGCTTCGCACAAGGAATAAATACCGTAGGCAGAAAGCGAGCGACTGAGTTTATTTACTTCATACCCGTTTGTATCCTGTTTCAAATCGGAAACATCAACAAGGCCATCGAAGTTTTTTAATACATCATTTTTTATGTGAGTTATGTGAAGAATGCTCATTGTATAATTACACTTATCAATTGCACCAAAGCATATTTTACGGCTTAAAAAATGTACTTTAATGATTTATTATGTTTATTTATAAGTTTATTAATTATATTAAAAAGTCTTATTTCTTTTAGAAATTTTCTTATTAATTATAAGGTTTTACTTTTCAAGTTATAATAAAACCATTTATGATTTTCGTTATCAAAATATTTAGAACATCAGGACAAGCACACTTCTTAATCTAATCTTTAATCTAATCTTTTCCAAATAAATCTCGAGTGTAGACCTTTTGCGAAACATCAAGAAGTTCTTCTGACATTCTGTTTGAAACAATTACATCAGATACCTTCTTGAAGTTCAGTAAATTGTTCTCAACCACATAACCATTATAGTCGGAGGTTTTGACAGTGGGTTCATAAATTACAATTTTTATTCCGTGAGCACGAAGACCCACCATAATGTCCTGTATGGCACTTGCTCTAAAATTGTCACTTCCTGTTTTCATGGTTAGGCGATAAACCCCAACAACATTTGGATGTCTGTCCAAAATCATATCAAGGATATGAGCCTTTCGGGTTACATTTGAATCAACAATTGCTGAGATTAAGTTTTCTGGAACATCTTTGTAGTTTGCTCGTAACTGTTTTGTGTCTTTTGGAAGACAGTAACCTCCGTATCCAAACGAGGGATTATTATAAAAATCACCGATGCGAGGATCCAAAGACACACCTCTTATTATAGACTTTGTATCCAATCCCCTCAACTCTGCGTAGGTATCCAATTCATTAAAATATGCCACACGAAGAGCAAGATATGTGTTAGCAAAAAGTTTTACAGCCTCTGCCTCTGTGGGACGCATCAGAAGAACTTCAACATTCTCCTTTTCAGCACCATCCCTTAACAGGTTTGCAAATTCTTTTGCACTATCAGAAGTGTCACCAACAATTATTCTAGATGGAAACAGATTGTCATACAAAGCCTTTCCCTCTCTCAAAAACTCAGGTGAAAAGAGAATTGTAAGAGAAGGAAACATTTTCCTAACTCGGTTTGTAAAACCAACAGGCACAGTTGACTTTACCACTGCGACAGCATCTGGAAAGTGCTCAGAAATAAATGAAAGATTTTCCTCTACAGAGCTGGTATCAAAAAAATTACGCTCATCATCATAATTTGTGGGGGTTGCAATAATGATGAAAGCTGCATCCTTAAAAGCCTCGATTCTATTCAAAGTTGCAGACAAAGACTTCGGAGTGGATGCAAGATATTTTTCTATGTATTCGTCTTTAATGGGAGAACGATAATTTTTAATATCAGAAACTTTAGATTCAGACACATCATACATGGCTACAGTATTCCGCTTGGAAAGCAAACATGCGTTTGCAAGTCCTACATAGCCTATTCCTGAGACAGCAATTTTCATATGGTTTGACCTTTCTTTTGAAATTTAATTTCTTTTTAGTTTATGATACAAAGGGCGAAGAGGTGTTAAAAAAAAATTCAATACTTTTTTTAATGATTTCTTTACATAACCAGCAAAAGTTTTCCCGTGCATCCAGTTAAGGAACTTTATATTTTTATTGAATTCATAATAATTTACACAAATTTCAGAAGGAAAACCTGTAATTTCAAAATTTAAATCATGATGTATTTCTTGTGCAGGATTTGTTCCACAATGTACACCAGAGTTATCAAACCCAACATTCTTAACGAGAGATTTTGTAGGTGCAAGACATAAACCGTTACATAGAAAAATCGTTGCATACCAGAATATTGCCCAAGTATTAATACGGCCATCGGCATTAGCTTCTATCTGAGACCACATTCCAGGATCAGACCCCTCAATGTTAAAATGAAACTTCATTTCATCTGTAAAAACACTCTGATAATACGATACATCTTTTTTGAAATATTGCCACCTATCGGCCCAGGTTGCCCAGCCCCAGCAATCCATAGTAGGATAAAAATAACTTCCGCCTGCTTCTGCTCTTTTTACAGGGTCCCGCCAACCAGTGATATGCCAGATTTTTTTTTCATCAGCATATTTTTCAAGAGCCGTGTTCATAAACTCAAGGAAATATTTTCCTGTAACAATATCATCTTCAAGAACAATAACCCTACCGTATTTATTGGCAATCTCTGTAACGCCAGAAATAATTGAAGCAGCAAGCCCTTTGTTTTTTTCAGATTCAATGACAGTCACATTTTTGCACCAAGTTTTTGAGCGAGCAAGTTCTCGAGTTTGTTTGATTTTTTCGAGCTGCTCTAGAGTTGCATTTTCTTTTGGACCGTCAGCAAAGATAAAAAGGTCTGACTCTTGGGCAAGAGTATTTGCGGCAAGGGCTTCTAGAGTCTGGAGAGTATGGTCGGGACGATTGTAGATGAATAAGATGATTGGGGCATGCACTGACATGTTAGTCTCTCATATCATTAATTTTTGTTTATATTATCTTCATATAAAACACCTAGTCTATACATTAAAGGTGAATATCTTGTATATTTTCTTCCCTTTAAAAAATAATAAACTAAATGGTTTTGAGATAAAAAAAAGTATTGTTTTCCAGTTATAAACGACCTTAGTCTAGCAGATTTTTCTGTATAAAGCATTTTTTTAACATTTAGTGCATTATAGGATTTTGTTTTATAACCAATGCTTACCTTTTTAAATGTAATTATTGATATAATCTTTCTAATGCAACGAAAAGAGAAATATCTGAGTTTTTCATAAATACCAGATTTCTTTGTTGTAAAAACTCTGTTATAGAATTCTGAAATACCTTCTAATACAGCCTCTTTTTCTTCATGAGAAGTATTTTCGTTTATTGAGTCTAGCCATATTTTTTTATTGTATTCAAGAGCGGTTGTTTTAGCAGAACAAATATCTTTAATAACAGCTGCTTTTTCTTCAGATATTCTTGGCCATACAGTTTCATCGTTAAAATCATGAGGAATCGTATCACTACAATCAATTGCATTTATATGATTACGCCAAAAGTTATAGCGAATTGCATCTGTAAGAATATCAAGCGTATAGTTTTTGTTTAGAATGGAAGATAAGGATTCTTCGTACTCTTGCTTTGTTTTTGCAACAGTAAAAGATTTAGAATCTACATAATAAGAACCACTTGTATATGTTAAAACAGGAATACCAACTCTTGCACATTCCTGCCCCATTGTAGACCAGTTTACAAGACACAAATCAGCAAGTTCAAGTAAATCGTAACTAGAAATAGGATCGTCAGCCCAAACAATTACAAAATTATCCGTTCTTTCTGTAAATGTTTTTTGTAATAAAAGTAAATGCTCTGAAGGTTTTCCATTCTGTCTGTTTCCTTCCCTAGGATGAACACGAACTATTATTTGGACATCGTTATGAGAATCTGCATAATCTTTAAGAAATTGCATCCATTCGATTTGTGTTTCGAAAACATTTTTTAGAAGATACGGTTCTTTCCAAACTTCATATGTAAACTTTATTCCAATGATTTCATCATTGCTACTTGTAAATGCAATAATAGTTTTTTTATTTTCTGAAAGATTTAATTTTGAAAGTATTTCCCTTGGTGTTTTACTTTTGCTGTTAGAAAAAATATGTCCATCAGATTCATAAAATCTAAAAAAACTGTCATCCCATGCATATTTTACATATTGTTTTTTTAATGGAACTTTACTCAATTCAGAAAACTGATGAACCATATCAAATAAATCCATTGAAATTAAGCGTTTTGATAACATAAAAGCCGAATAATCGGCACCTTTATATGCGTTATTCGTAATATATTCAAAATCAACACCTCTCTTTTTTGCGAAATAACAGGCTACTTGATTAATTGTATATGGATTAAAAGCAATAATAATATCAGGTTTTATTTCATTACATATAGATTTTGTTAATTCAGCTGCAATAAGAGCTTTTAAAATATATCTCTTATACAATTGTTTTTCATTATCAGATATATTTTGAATATCAAGAAATTTTGTATCAAGAACTAAATCATATTCGGCAATCTTTCCTATATCAAATCCTTCATAATTATAGGAAAGCATTCCATCAAAAGTTTGAGGTACCATTTTTTCCAAATACTTGATTTTATCTTGTGTTATATAATCATCAACTTCTATAGTATTTATTGAATATTTCTTTTTAGCAGAATTAAATAATTTTTCATTCTGCCTATCAATATCATAATTTGGATTTTTATCTAGATTATGCATTGCTTTGCAGTATGGAGACAAGGATGTTGTATGTAATAGATAAACTTGATTTGATAAAGCAGAACTAACACAACAAAGTGTTCTTAAATAAGCATAAAAAGTAATTTCAGGAAGAAAAATTACAACCTTATTCATATCGTATCGGCTCCCCAAATTTATAATCCCTATCACTTACCTTCCCTAAGAGCTCCGGCAAATACTTAGGACTACAACCATCCCCGGGTCTCACAGAACGGATATTTTTTTCTGTAAAAATTTCACCTTTCTTAATATCTTTACATGCAAAAAGCGAACGGGCAAATTTTCTGTTTTTCTTCATCTTATCAGAAAGCTCATAGGAAACCTGGCCTAAACATTCTTCTGTTTCCCGAATTCTCTTTACCATTTCTGCAAATTCATCTTTTTCCATAGAGAATGCAGCATCAGGACCTCCGATTGAACGGTCAATTATAAAATGCTTTTCTATAACCTGAGCTCCTAAAGCAACTGCCGTACAGGCACCTATATTTCCTGTTGTATGATCTGATAATCCAACTTTACAGCCAAAACGTTTTGCCATATCGGGTATTGTTAATAGGTTAGCCTCATTCAATGGGGCCGGATATGCTGAAGTACACTTCAACAGGGTTATATCTTCATTTCCAACTTTATGGCAAGCATCCACAGCCTCCTGAATCTCCTGCAATGTCGCGATTCCTGTAGACATTATCATGGGCTTACCTTTGCTTGCGGCATATTCAATCAAAGGAATGTCCACAAGCTCAAAGGATGCAATTTTTATGATTGGATTATCCAGTTCTTCCAAAAAATCAACAGCAGTTTTATCAAAAGGAGTTGAAAAAAGAGGAATCCCAATTTCTCTTGCATAATCAAACAGTTCCTTATGCCACTCCCAAGGAGTATAAGCCTGTTGATAAAGTTTGTGGAGGGTTGTTCCGTCCCAAAGAGTTCCCTGTTTTATCTGAAAGTATTCGTTGTCACAATCAAGTGTTAGTGTATCTGCTGTATATGTCTGGATTTTTACAGCGTCAGCACCAGCATCTTTTGCAGCTTTAATTGATTCAAGTGCAATTTCTTTTTTATGATTATGGTTTGCAGACATTTCGGCAATTATGAATGTTTTGTTGATAGGCATAGTATTATTCTCCAATATATTCAGATAATAATATATCTTTACTGAAACCATCAATGTCAGGAAATAAAGAAGAATAGGTGATATTCATACTTTTCAAGTCATTAATTGCCAGAGCAATTTCATTTTTTTGAACATTTTTTATTGTTAATTTTAGCAAGGGAAAATCCCACAAACTTTCATCATCGAAATAAGTATTCAATAAAGACGAAAACGATTTACTGCCAGAAATGGAAAACAAAAAGCCTCCTTGCTGTCTGAATAAGCGTTCAAATTGTCTGTCCAAGTAACTATAACCTAAAATATCCAAAGTCTGGTTTCTATCAACCTTAAATTCCTCATAAATCACGGAAAGGGTTTTTGAGCGATTCAAGTTAAAAAGAACATTTTTCTTTTCAATGGTCAATAATGGAATAGCCCAGATACATTTATCCTTTTTATCGGAGTTAATGTTTGCCATTGAGAAGAATGCCGCAATAAATGGAGAATCAGAAAAATCCAATAGCCTTGTTGCAGCTCCGTGATGTTGCATCAATGCAAGCCATTTCAAATCCGTATTAGGAGTATTCAAAATGGATATATCTTTATTACCAGCAAAGATAGCTATATCTTTCTTAAAATTTTCAAGAGCCTTCTTTTCGATTGCTATCGAATCATCTGCACCTAGTCGTTCAATAGTCGGCTTTAATTCCCATGCGGCATCTGCATGTCCACGAAAAACATATTGACCTTGAGGATTTTTTTCGTGAAAGTTCAAAAGATATAGTTTTAATTCATTCCATGAATCAAAAATCAACTCAACATGGGAGAATGAAGTACCAACATCTGATGACTTATACACAACTTTTTGGGCCATAAAATTTTAATCCTTAATAGAGAAATTGCTTCTAGTAAGATAATCATCAAATTGACTTCCAACATTGACAATTCGTGCAAAATTTACATTCGCAGACGTTACCGTCAAATCATTTTCACTTTTTGGTAATGGGAGAGTAGCCCTTGACCCATCAACAGAAACAAGCATTTTTTCAGCAACAAAAGAATTATTGTAAAAAACTTTGTAATCTTCTGCCCGTGCATTCTTATCTGGAAATTTTTTAGCCCATTCTTCATTGAATTCTCTGTCTTCAGGAGAACGTTCTATTCTAAGATTTAAATCATCTTTATAAGTAAATGTTCCTAGAGTGTCATTTACTATCCAATCATCTTTTTTAGAAGATGCAAGTATTGCTTCAACTTCATCGTATTTCATAGAATCCTCCTTTTGAGTTTTATATCCAACATCTTTATTATACTCTATTTTTTTTCCCTTGTAAAAGATGTCTTTGCTAATAAAGAATTACTTAAAAAGTAAATTGAAACAGTTAAATTCTCCCCGTCTCCCCATGGTTGTTTGTATAGTGTTTTTCAAAATAAGCTTTTAACAACACCACTCCATTTTGAGCTTTAATGAAGTATTCACTATTTTTTTTATAAAGTATTGTTCCATTCACACAGTCCAGAGAATATCCTATGTCGGAAAATTCACAGCGTGAAACAATCACTTTCGTGCCATTATCATAAAAGAACGCTCCCGGATATTCAGGCGGAGCCATTGCACGTATCCAGTTGAAAATCCGCTCTCGCTGCCAGTTGAAGTCTATCTCTCCGTCATCTGGCGTGCGTTTCGGATAGTAAGTTGCTTTTGATTCATCTTGTTCAATCGCATCAACAGTATCAGCCCTAATCTTAATGAGAACATCATCAATCAGTTCTGGATATACTGCCTTGTACTTTCTTAGGATGGAACCTCCGGTATCATCCTTTTCAATAGGGATTCTTCTCTGGGCGATAATTGCCCCCTTGTCACAGTCTTTTGTAATAAAATGAGCGGTTATACCAGTTTCTTGCTCTCCGTTGATTATCGCCCACACATGAGGAGTGCGCCCTCGGTACTTTGGCAAAAGCGAACCATGCACATTCACTGCATAGCGCAACGGATAGGAGATTAAATCATCTTCTATAAGAAAAAGATAATTTATGCTAAGAAGAATATCAGGGCAAGCAGATAATTCTTTTCTGAATGACGCTGTTGCATTTTCTCTCGGATTTCCTACAAAACAAGGAAATCTATGTTTTTTACAAAATTCAATTATTGTATCAGATTTTTTATCTGTAAAAACAGAATGTAGTATGATATCGTCTTTTTGAGAAAGGTAATCAAGTAAAGAATACCCTAAATTGCCCGAAACAAGAAGGCAGACCGCAAGCTTTTCCATTTAAGCCACCTTCTTTATGGGAGAAATACAATTCAAGTATTCTACTCTACGTTTGTACCCCCCCCCATGAAATTTTCACAAATATCCAATTTATAAGTATTTACTTGGGAGATCAAGCTAAACCCCTGTTTCATAAAAAGCGTATTCGATGCGATATTCTCGTCCTTTACTTCAGCAACAATATATTTAATATCCTGCCAATTTTTCTTCAATTCATCAATTCCAAGCTGCAAGAATTCTGCAGCAATATGTTTCCCTCGGAACTGCTCTGTAATACTTAATGAGATGACACACTCTTCTGACTGCTCAGACTGCCTCTTAAAACGAATCTGTCCTACAAAATCTTGTTCTTTTTCATCTGCAAATACAAGGAAGAAAAGAGTGTTTTCATCAGCAAGTGTTTTCTTGAACCAATTGCAGTGGTCAGTATATTTTATTTGCTCTGTGTTGAATGACGCTGAGCGTACGAGCGGGTCGTTGGAAAGGAAGAAAATGAGGTCGCGGTCGGTTTGTGTGTTCTGGGCAGAGCGGATGGTCATAAGTATTCTCTCTTCTAACAAAAAACATTTCATATTTGAAGGAATCGCATAGATTTATATTTTTCAATCAGTTCTTTGCATATTTTATTTGCCTTATCAAATTGAGGATAAATCTTGCTAAGCAATAAAATCTCATTGATAATCAATTCATATTCGCTTGATATTCCAGGCTGTTTAAGAATATCAGTAAGCCATAATTCCAAATTTTGTATATAATCAGAATCAAGTGGTTTTAATTTTAGCTCGACCAACTTTAATATATACCAATTTTTATAACATTCTATTTGTTTTAGGTTTACCATTCCTCCAAACTGGCTTGGAACAGAAGATGCAGGAATATCATTTAAAAAATCCAATAAAACATTATTAAGATAATTCCTCACAATGTCATTTCCTACTATATAGAATGGCAGCAACACATTTATATAAAATTGTATCTTCGCATCAAAAACAGCCCCTTCGAATGAAGCTTGAATTTTCCCCAAAAATACAACATCCTCAAATTCTTCTTTGTTTTCAGCAGCAATCTTATATAAGAGTTCATAACAATGACAACTCCTACCCGTAACTTCCATTTGCTCTTCTGGACCTGCACGTCTTTCCATATATTTGTTTAATACAGATACAAATATGGGCAAAAATTTGAAATCTTTAAAAACTTTTTTATGATGTGCGGATTGTAACATAATAATATTTTTTATCTGGTTTAAAATGTAACCATTACAAACACAACCAGTCAATATCTCTTTCATTCCAAGTAAAATATTATGCATATTTTCATCTGAGAAAATACCTTTCGAGAATATAACCAATAAATTAAACAAATACGGCTTTGAATTCAAAAAAGATACTCTCTGATAATTTTTTATGCAATCCTTAAGGACTTCATCAATAAGCCAGTTCTCAACTTCTTTATCAAATGTTAATTCAATTTTATTATCAGAAAGAAGTTTTAGAAGATTATGATGATTTGTTGAACAATCAAAATAACGAATACATGAAAAAAGTTCAGTTTTATTCAATTTTATGGTACTTTCTTGTGCACTCTTTCTGAGTACAGCAATTTCAACATATGACTGCTGGACTTGCCTAAATAAATAATTATCTTCAATAAGAATATCATTAAGGAGAACAAAATCAGTAAGATTTTTATGTTCAATAGACCATCGGAATCTATCTCTATCCACAGCCATCCATGAATTTTGTACTTTATCTTTTATTGTTCTTATTGCTTCTCTAAGACTAATAAGAATATCTCGAAGTCGTTCTTCTGTAATAAAATTATAAATATCAAAAATTTCATTTTGAACAACAGAAGGTAATGCTAAATATTTTCCTTCTATATCGATACATTCAATACTATCTTTTACAGGAACTGCGTAGTTTGCTTTTCCAATAATCTTATTATGATTAAAATAAGAGATGAAAAGTTTTCTATATTTTTTACTTTTTATATCTGATTTAATCACTTCAGTATTCAGCTCCAGAACTTTCTCTATATCCTGCTTATTTTCAAATGAAACATTTTCATACATTTTTTTTATTTTCAACTCTTTTGAATCGGTATTGCTTATTTCATAATTAAAATTCATATAATTGATAGACTTTTCATTATTATCACGAGGAAGATAAATATCGCCACCATAGGCAAGACCAGAAATTCCAGCTTTAACAAACACTTCATTGATTACATCAAATTCATCTGTATAATTTTCTTTGTCAATACTTGCTATTGCTTCAATGAGTTTCTTGAAAAAATTGCGGTAATTTTCTTTATAATCATAAGTATATTCTACAGTAAACAATTTCAAAAGTGATTTATATTCATCCAAATATTCAAAACCGCAATTTGAAACAAATCTGCGAAGGCTGTATAGTAAAACAGCTTTATCTTCACACAACGGTCTTAACATTTCTGCGAAACTATGGATAGGTTTTTTTTCTTGAAGTTTAATTTCATTTTCATTCAATGCCCTAAACAATTCAGTAAAATCTGAAACCTTAAATGTAGTTATTCCATACGAATTAAACTTTAATGCGGTATTTTCATCATAATATTTTGAATCAAATGCACAATAGAATTTAGGCGCAGCAGGTGCAGAAATTTTTATCCAATTAAGAATCTGTTGAAAATCTTCATCGCTCAATGAATAACCTATAAAAATGACAGTATTCGTACATAAAATGCTCTTAATAAAATTCTCAATGAGTGGATAATTTTCTGAATAAGTATCATAACTCTTTCGCGTTAATACAAAATTATGCTGAAAATCTCCATGCATTTTTATATATTTATTAAAAAGCTTGGAATTCATCAACTCTTTATCATTTGCTATCGTATCATACATATGCAGACCTGTCTCTATGTTATTTTGAAGCATAGAATCCCAATTAGTAGTTATTAAATACTTTGGACGACACTTAAGCAGTTCATTATAGAATTCTTGATTCGAAGCAGAATCAGGAAATAAAGAACGCAGTGTTTCAGAAAGTTTTTCTTCGCCATATGTATCCGAATACTCTTGAGCGACATCAAGAGCATCATAAATTTTGCAATTCGGCAATTCTTCTTTGAGTCTTTGAGTCACTCCACTCCATACTGGATAAGCAGGGTTCACAAAACTTGATACCCCAGCCCCCATAAAAACAGCAATATTTTCTTCCCTTTTGCTAAGAGCCAATTTGTAAATAGCTGTATTAAAATCTATTTGATATTCGTTTTGTTCATTCATTTTCATAAGTCAATTCTCTTCACTCGAAAAAACAATACTGTGTAAAAAACTCATTTATATAACTAAAATTTCTAACATCCTTTTTTCTGTATTAGCATAATTTTTGGCATCAGAAAAGAAGAATCTCTTTTAAATTCAAAAAGATTGTCAACCGAAAATCTCTTCGCCTCGTTCGTAACCATGCCGCCGTCAGGAACGAGGGCGAGCAGTTCTTTAAGAGGGAAACTCCCCTCCCCATAATGCAAGTGGCTATCCAATTCGCTTTTATAAACCCCGTCCGTAAGGTGATATACTCGCGGATTTAATTTTGTCAACCCTTTTATAAATTCAAACGGTTCTTTTTTGAGCGTGTTCGCCGCGCAGATTGCGTGTCCGAAGTCAAGGCAGAACCCGCAACCGTTTCCGATTCCGTCGATAATCAATTCTAGGTCGCCGTAAACGCTTCCCACGCAGGTGCTTCCGTCAAGACCACGGATAGGCTTATTCTCAATCAAAAAACGCTCGTCCGCAAAAGGCTTTAACTGGTTCACAACTTCGCCAGGCATTCCGTTCGTTCCTGAGTGAAAAATGATATACTTTGCTTTGAGAGAATCCGCAAACTTTACCGCTTCCGCAATTTTCGGCTCATTTGATTTTTTTGCGGAAACATTCGCAAGGTTCAGTCCTGCGGCGGAGTGCGGCGCGTGAATTCCAAAAGGAATTTTGAACTGTTTCCAATACGAAATCGTGTCATCATAAGTGTCCGTAAGCGTAAACAATTCAATATACTGGAAAATCCCCTGCTCGTAATATTGCAGGATTTCTTTAGTATATTGAATGTCTTTACTTCCGAGTTTTAGACCGAGGTTAATCATATATATTATTTTATATTCCGCTTAAATACCGGGTCAACCTTACCACCGCGAAGAATTCCATCAACGCTATCAGCATCCACTGCCTTACGGATTAAAGCAAAAGCTTTATCTGTCGCATCAAGATACAGCTGTGCTTCCTTTTCAGTAATTGAACCACTCAAATTCCAGATTGCAAAAACAAGAATTCCGTTTTCAATCATTGTCTGTGAATATACTGATTGAATATCAAGGTAAGAAAGTTTTCCGTGACCTTCAAAATTAACACCACCATGTGCAGGCATACCACTAACTGAAAGAACATCCTGTAATGAATACTTTTCAATCAGTTTTGCAACTCCATCCATCTGAATCTTTCCGATTTTATTAATATGCTCATAGAATCCAGGCTGTTCAAGAATTTCAATAGTTGCAAGAGCTGCTGCCATAGGTACACTGTCTCCACCAAAAGTTGTAGAAACAAATACGCCCTGCTCAATCTGCTGCAAAAGTTCTTTCTTTCCAGCAACTGCAGAAATAGCATATCCATTTGCCATTCCTTTACCAAATGCTGCCAAATCAGGAGTTACACCATATAACTCAGAAGCCCCACCCAAAGCATAGCGGAAACCTGACACAACTTCATCAAAAATAAAGATTGCTCCATATTCATGAGTTAAATCTTTAAGTGCCTGCAAATAACCTTCTTTAGGTCCGTTAGACTGAATTGGCTCAAGAATAACAGCAGCAACCTTACCTTTATATTCTTCAAGTTTTGCTTTTATATCGTCTAAATTATTATATTCAAAGTTTTTTGTAAGTTCACAAACAGCTTTTGGCACTCCTTTATTATTTGCACTTGCACCGATAGACCAGTCATGCATTCCATGATAACCACTCATAAGAACCATATCACGTCCTGTATATGCTCGTGCAAGACGAATTGCAGCAGTAGTAGCATCACCACCATTTTTTTACGAAGCGTACCATTTCTGCACAAGGTACAACTTTACAAAGTTTTTCTGCAAGTTTTACTTCAAGTTCTGACTGCAATGAACCGCTTGAAAACTTCTTTACCTGATTAATTACAGCTTCATTTACCTTTGGATTATTATAACCAACAGTAATAGGTCCAAGTGCACACATATAATCGATGAACTTGTTTCCATCCACATCGTAGATATAACAACCTTCGCCATGATCCATATAAGACGGAGCAATGCCGTTACAAAAGTAGCGGTATGACTTACTGAATGTCTGAGCTGCTAATGGAGAAACCTTTAATTCTCTTTCGAGCAATTCCTGTGATTTTGTAAACTTCTGCATTTTATACACCTCTTATTTCCAAATTGTATCTTTAACAGTATTTGGCTTAAAAACCAAATTTGGACTTTGTCCAAATACTATAACATTATCAGGTACATCTTGATCTTTTATATAAGTTGTTGCAGCGACAACAACATTATTTCCAATATGGGAGTTACCAGTAATAGTTGAATTTTGAAACATTGTAACATTTTTTCCAATTATTGGATATATACCTTTATTCTGACCTACAGAACATCTTTGCATAAAAAAGAATTTTTCACCACAAGTGCCTCTTCCTATTACAGAGCCTAAAGGATGTTCACATAACCATATTTCAGGAAGTTTTATTTCATGATATAAATCTACACAATTGAGCATTTTATTTAGGTAATAAATTTTATCTGCTAACTGTTTATTTCCTCTTTCAGAAAAAAAGCGACTCATCCAGTACAAAAAAACACAATAAGAATTTGCGTGAAAAGGATTAATTCCATTTGTTTGTATATTTGAATAATATTTATTCTTACTGTTTAATAAACATTTCAATGTCTTTTTAAAGTAATTTTTTTCTGACTCTTGAATCAATTTTTCTTCATTCTGTGTAAGACAAAAATTATTTTTTAACTGATTAATTGTAATTTTTAATATCTCATCACAAGTCATAAATTTGACGCCTCTAGAAGTTTATATTTCAATTCAGCCATTTTCCAGTCATCTGGAGTATCAATATCCTGACATTCAGGTTCATCAATGACATAACCTGCCGTTTTGTTAGGAACTAAAGTTTTTTCTCGTAACATTACTTCAGTTTGACAATAATAAAACATTCCTACATCAAAATAGGCTTTTTGTAAATCTTGTGTGCGAATTTTAAGTTTCTCAGGAGAATCTGGAACTAACAATCCGTTATCCAATCTCATTGCCCTCTCAATTGGACTAGGGTATGTACACACCGGCTGCAAAGCATCATAATTTCCATTTATGAATGTTTTGTATGATTCATTTAATGTCTTTGAAGTCAAAAAAGGAACGCATGGATAAATACAACAAAGTTTATCAAAAGATTTTCCCTGTTTTTTATATTCATTAATAACTTCTTCAAGAACATCAAAAGTGGTAGCAAAATCATTCGAAGTTTTTTCACTTCGCATAAACGGCACATTCGCACCATATTTACGAGCGACATCTGCAATTTCTTCGCTGTCAGTAGAAACCATTATTTCATCAAATATACCGGCACCCTTTGCAGCCTCAATGGCATAGGCAAGCATTGGCTTTCCATAAAATTCTTTTATATTTTTTTTAGGAATGCGTTTTGATCCGCCCCTTGCTGTAATAATTGCAATTACACTCATTTTTTCACCTGCCACATAGAAGGATTTATATACTTTTCATCAGTAATTACATACTGACTGTAGTCTGTTTCTGGAATATCTTTAGAATATGCTTCTACTATTTCCTGTAAATCCTGAAGACGTGTTACTCCCAAAACCATTTTATCCACAGCCTTCTGCTGTTTTCCAAAATTCAATGTATGCTCCAATCTCGGTTTTGGAACAGAGTTAATTTTTTCTTTTACAGGTGTAAAATATTCTGAAATTTGTTCCATCAAAAGAAGGCCTTGCAAGAATGTTGAACGAGTATGAATTTCAATATTCTTTTCTTTTAGCTTAGGGAGAAGTGGTACAAATGATTGATCTAAAACATTCATAGGAAACTGAACAATCTCAATAGGATATCGTTCTATCAAACTTTCAAGCACATTCGGAGTATAAACACTAACTCCAATTTTTTTTACAAGTCCCTGCTCCTTGTATGATTCAAACTGCTTCCAGGTTTTATCATTACATTCATTTTCTCTATGGAACATTAAACCGTAGACACTCGATAACTTGAGATTTTCAAGTGAAGTCTCTAATCTCGCATCTCCAATCAGTTTTGTAATAATTTTGAAATCAGATAAATCAAACTGACTTAGTACCTTTTCACTTTCTCCATATCCTTGAGCAGTATCTAAAGTATCTATTTCATTTGTTTTGCAATAATCAAGTATTTTTGCAATTTCATCAGAAGTAACCTGTCCAGTTGTATTTGAAATTCCATAATTCATTCCAAACTGAACAGTTCCTAAAGCTATCTTGCTCATCCAATTACTTCCTTAACAGCTTTTATAACCATATTTACATCATCATTACTAAGACCTGGATATAATGGAAGTGACAATTCCTGCTCGTAATATCTCTCTGCATTTGGATAATCTCCATCTTTATATCCATAAGTTTGCTTGTAGAACGGCTGAGTTGATACAGGAATATAGTGTACCTGTGTTCCAATTCCTTTCTCTCTTAACTCTGCCATTACCTGTGAACGAGTTTTACAAAGAGCAGTAAAATCTATTTGAGTAGCATAAAGATGGAAACAAGATGAAACATTTTCTGGCTCTGTAGGAGTCTTAAGATATTTCATTCCGGCAAAAGCCTTGTTGTACATTGATACAACTTCACGACGACGTTTCTTAAAGAAATCAAGCTTCTGTAACTGTGAATATCCAAGAGCAGCCTGCATATCTGTCATACGATAGTTAAAACCAAGTGACTGCATTTCGTAATACCAGGGACCAGGATTCTTTGTCAGCATTTTCTCATCTTTTGTTGTTCCGTGGCTGCGTAGCATCAAGAGCTTCTGATAAAGTTTTTCATCGTTAGTAGTTACAGCCCCACCTTCACCAGTTGTAATTGTCTTTACTGGATGAAAACTGAATACAGTCATATCTGAATATTTGCAGTTTCCAACATAAGAACCATCAGAATACTGGCTACCGATTGCATGCGCAGCATCTTCTATTACATGAAGATTATGTTTTTTTGCAATTGCAGAAAGCTTATCCATTTCACAAGGTAATCCTGCAAAGTGAACTGGAATCAAAAGTTTTGTTTTTGGTGTAATATGTTTTTCTATTTCTGCAGGATCAATATTGTAAGAAATAGGATTAATATCTGCAAATACAGGCTTAACATTGTTGTAAACCATACAGTTTGATGAAGCTAAGAACGTGTTTGGAGTCGTAATTCCTTCATCACCTTCCCCAAGCTCTAGAGCTGCAACAGCAATGTGAAGACCTGCAGTAGCATTACTTACAGAAACACAATATTTAGCGCCTGTAATCTCGCAGATTGTTTTTTCAAACTGAGTAACAGAAGGTCCCTGTGTCAGACAATCTGATTTTAAGACTTTTACTACGGCTTCTATATCGGAGTCGTCTATATACTGATGACCGTAACCTATCATGACTTGCCTCGAAAATTAGATATTTCCTACTTTTGCACGATTCTTTTCAATCCATTCCTGCAACTGAGGAATTGTCATCCATTCTTTATTGTTATCAGAAGTATAACTGAATCCTTCCGGAACACGTTTACCACCCTTAATCATTTTTTCAATTGTATTGAACTCACAAATCTGAGGAAGGATTTTGAAATGTTCTGGATATTCGTAAGTATAATAAGCATCTTCTGGACTAATCATTGCTTCGTGAAGTTTTTCACCTGGACGAATTCCAATTTCAACCTGTTCACAATTTGGATCTACTGCCTTAGCAATATCACAAATATTCATAGAAGGAATCTTCTTAACATAGATTTCACCACCTTCCATATCATCAAATGCGTGCCATACAAGTTCTACACCCTGTTCCAAAGAAATCATAAAACGGGTCATACGTTTATCTGTAATAGTAAGTTTTCCAGATTTTGCAGTTTCCATAAAGAAAGGAATTACAGAGCCGCGGCTTCCCATAACATTCCCATAACGTACTACAGCGAATTTAGTTGACTTTCCGCCAGAATAGGAGTTACCTGCAACAAAAATTTTATCGGAACAAAGCTTAGTAGCACCGTAAAGATTTACTGGTTTACAAGCTTTATCAGTAGAAAGCGCAACAAGCCTCTTAACACCTTTATCAATACAAGCATCAATTAAGTTCATAGCACCATGAACGTTAGTCTTAATACATTCAAATGGATTGTACTCGGCTGTAGGTACAATTTTTGTAGCAGCTGCATGAACAACGTAATCTATACCATCAAGGGCACGCATAAGACGCTCTTTATCACGTACATCACCGATAAAGAAACGAACACGGTTATCTCCCTGAAATTTTTTTGCCATGTTCCACTGCTTCATTTCATCTCGGGAATAGATGATGATTTTCTTTGGATTGTACTTTGCAAGTGTCATTGGAACGAAAGTATTACCAAATGAACCTGTTCCACCAGTGATTAAAATTGTTGAATTTGTCAGCATTGATTTCCTTCCTTTTCTAATAAAAAATTAGAATAAATTTTCGATTGAATTATTTGAAGTATTGTATTTTCATTTTCCTTTTCGGAAATATTTATTAATCTCTTATAGGCAGTGTTAATATATCCATAATTTGAATACTCATATACCTTTTGAAAAAATGAATCAATCTCATCTTGAGCAATTTTATAATCTGAAAGAATTGTTTTAATCGAGGAAAGCAATTGTTCTCTAGTTTTTACACAGAAACAACCAGGTGCAAACTGATAAAAAAAACTACCAAACATTAAAACAGGCTTGCTCCTTATTAGAGCTTCCCAACCAATTGTTCCAGTACAGGTTACAACTGCCATACTATTATCACAAAGAATTCTAGAATTAACATCCGTTCTTATAAATTTCACCCTTTTTCTGTTAGCAAATCTTTCATAAAAATTTTCCGAACGCCCAATACAAGTCTGTGCAGGATGTTCTTTTATATATATGTATATATTTTGGGGTAAGTAATAATCTAGTAGTTCAATAATTAAATCTTGATAAACAAACTGACCTGCTAAAGGACATGTTGTCATTTCCGGTTGCATGTGTAATGCGACAAAAAAATACTTCTGATTTAAATCTGGAACAATAGCATATTTTTTATTGTAAGTTTTTATTATTTTGTGTTGATTTTTTACTACGCCCCGTTGATTCTCTATTATCTGAAACACATTTTTTGTCAGATCAGCAGGTACTCTTTGCTTATTTATGAATTCTAAAACTTCACTACAAGGATTCTTTTGTTTGTTATTATCTGATAAATATTTTGTCAATCTTGGATAATCATATATATCTTCTTCTAAGATAAACCTATTCATAAATGATAACTGCGAGAAAAAGAATGTTTTTTCATTTTTATCTTTTAAGATTGAATATATTATATAATCGTATACTTCATGTGCAAAATTTGATTTTATAAAACAAGAAACATTATATTTATAAATAATATGATACCAATATCTTAAATGCGTAAGATACCATTCTTTTCTTTGATCAAAAGATGTTTGAAACCAAAAATCATTTCTTTCAAACATTTTCATTACGATAGATTCACACCTTGAAAATTTATTAATTATGCACTCATCCAAAGGTTCTGCATCAAGAAAATCAGAAGGATATTTTCCTAAAGGGATTGAAAAACAATCATATGAAATAACATTATTTGACTTTTGAGGGAAGTCTTCCGGAGCTCCAATATAAAATATTCTATCAAATGGAGCAATGTTACATATTGTTTCAATGTCAAAAGAATGAAATCCATCGATAATTATACTTCTCATTACAATTCCTCTACATCAAATTTATAATCGACATCAAACATACTAGCATACCCTTCTCTGCCAGAATATGAAACTTCAAAAGAAGTTATATCAGATCCCCACCAAGAAGTCTGTTTTGATATATTAAAGCCAAAAGCAATTGAATATTTTCCAGGCATTAAATAATTATCAATTTGTGAAATAATTTTATAATGCTTCCCTGCCTCGACAGAAAACGAGTCATCCATGTTTGGTGAAATAAGAACACCTTTTGTACCAACAATCGTAATACCAAAAGTAACACCTGACATAGTGCATTTAGAATTAAACTCTACAACAAATCGCAACTTCTGATGTTTTTTGTACATAAGTAAATCAGATTGTTTATGATCTAAACTATAAAAGCTTTGAACATCAAAATTACCATCTGAATAACCTGGTTTGAATTTTGTTAAATCCATATAAGAAGATGAATTTATTTGATCAAAATATCTATCTTCAACTTTAGAAATATTATCATAACAAACCATTCTTCCTTTTTCTAACAATATTCCAGTAGTACAAAGTTCACGAACCTGTGCCATATTATGACTTACAAACAAAACCGTCCGTCCCTCGCAGGAGCTCAGTTCATTCATCTTACCCAGAGCCTTCTTCTGGAAGGCGGCATCCCCTACCGCAAGCACCTCGTCCGCAATCAGAATGTCTGAGTCTAAGTGAGCTGCAACTGCAAAAGCAAGTCGAACATACATTCCGCTTGAGTAACGCTTTACTGGGGTGTCTATGTGTTCCTTTATTTCGCTGAACTCGATTATTTCATCTATCTTTCGGTCTATTTCGCGCTTCTTCATGCCCAAGATGGCGCCGTTCATGTAGATGTTTTCGCGGCCGGTTAGTTCGGGGTGGAAACCTGTGCCTACTTCTAGGAGGCTTGAAATTTTTCCGTTGATTTTTATGTTGCCTTCTGTGGGAGCGGTTATGCGAGAAAGTAGTTTGAGTAGGGTGCTTTTTCCGGATCCGTTATGGCCTATGATTCCTACACGGTCACCTTTTTTAATTTCAAAGTTTAAATCTTTAAGAGCCCAGAATCCTTCCGCAGTGGGGTCGTACTTGCTTCCTATGCGGCTGTTGCGGTCTTCACGACCACGCTTTCTGTCTATTGCGCTCTGAATGTCGCGAAAGAGGGTGCCGTTGTTTATGACACCCAGACGGTAGTACTTGCTCAAGTTTTCTACTTTGATTGCGATATTGTTTGACATGTTTTTTTCCTAAATGATTGACTTTAAATCACATCTACAAATGTGCGCTCGTTGCGGCAGAAGAGTACCAATCCGAAGAACACGAACAGAACCGTTACTCCAAGGCTTACGAGAATCATGGAAAGGGGAACGCTTCCTGCTCCGTAGAACCACATGCGGAAAAGTTCCACAGGTGCGCTTACGGGATTTATGTAAAAGAGCCAGGCAAACTTCTGAGGCGCCTCGCTTAGAGGATAAACAATGGGAGTTGCGTACATGGCAAGGGAAATGCCAAATCCTAAAAGGAGGTTAAGGTCTCGGTACTTTGTGGTAAGGCTTGAAACTACAAGTCCCATTCCTGTTCCCAGTGCGCCCAACCAGATTACAAGCAGGGGAAAGAGCAAGGCAAACCATGTGGGGCGGACAGGCTCTCCCGTTATAACGAAGTACGCGTAAAAGCACATGAGGAGTACAAACTGTATTCCAAGCTTTATTACCTGTCCTGCAGCGGTTGCAATGGGGGCTGTAAGGCGAGGAAAGTAAACCTTGCTGAATATGGCTGAGTTCGTGCTAAAGCAGGAGGCCGCTCCGTTAAGGCAACTGGTAAAGAAGGTCCACAGCATGGTTCCGCCGTAGTAAAAGAGTAGGTAGGGTATGCCATCGGTTCCGATGTTTGCAAGGTTTCCAAAGACAAATGCATACATGATGCTAGACATAACTGGCTGCACTAGATACCACAGGGGTCCTAGAATAGTCTGCTTGTACTGAACCGCAAAGTCCCTCTTTATGAACATGAAAATCAGGTCGCGGTAACGGTAGACATCTCTAAGGTGAAGGTCAAGAAGTTTTTTCTTTGAGGTGATTACCTGAGTCCACTGGGGTTCTTTTTGAGCCTGAAGGGCATTTGATTTTTTCACTGTCTTTCCTTTTATACTGCTGACTGACGCTAACTCCTTACCCACGACTCCCCCATCCCTCCAAAAACAGGGGAAAAGCAAGGGGAGAAATGCCGTCGGGAAGGGTTTTCTTTGCCGCAAGAAGCACGCTAAAGAGCTTTTTCCGTCTTAAAAGCGTCAATCGTTCATAAATTGAACACTCTCTAAACAAAACCTTTAGCCCAAAAGAGGGGTTACAGGGAGTTTGTTCAGTAGGTGAACATTCTAACACAAACGCCTGCATTTTTCAATATTTTGCTACATTTTTTGTGAATTCGCTTATATATATTTATATGTACGAAGACGGAATAGAGAAGAAGAGTAAAAAAAATAGCCCTCCCTTGAAACGCTTCCGTCAAGGAAAACCTACCTACCAACTGCTTGAATTCCCCTGTCTTTTTCTATATACTTTCAGCGTAAGAAATCGGACTGGGACAGAAGGCATAGTATGGCGCGTTGCTGCTCGGTATGCCTCGCCTACCCTTTTCTGTGTACAAGGAGTATTTGTATGAGCATGACTCTTGATGACATCAAGCATCCTAAAATCAAGGCTTGGGTTCAGGAATGCATTGACATGTGCCAACCTGACAATGTTGTAGTTATTGACGGTTCAAAAGAAGAATATGACCGCCTTATGAAAAAATGTGTTGACGAAGGTTTGGCAACACCCCTTGCAAAGAAGCCTAACAGCTTCCTTTTCCGCTCAGATCCATCTGATGTTGCACGCGTAGAAAAGCGCACTTTCATTTCTTCCGTAAAGCAGGAAGACGCTGGTCCAACAAATAACTGGATTGATCCCAAAGAACTAAAGGCTACCATGAAGGGACTTTACACAGGATGTATGCACGGACGCACAATGTATGTTCAGGCATTCTGCATGGGTCCCCTTGGCTCACCCATTTCAAAGAACGGTGTGGAAATCACAGACTCAGAATATGTTGTTCTCAACATGGACATCATGACTCGCGCAGGAAAGAAGGTTCTTGACATCTTCAACGCTGACCCCAATGCGGAATTCGTTCCCTGTCTCCACTCTGTAGGTAAGCCCCTTAACAACGGTGCAAAGGACAACGGTGTATGGGCCTGCGCTCCTGTTGAGCAGAAGTACATCACTCAGTTCCCCGAGGAACGCCTCGTATGGTCTTACGGTTCTGGATACGGCGGAAACGCACTTCTTGGAAAGAAATGCTTTGCACTCCGCATTGCAACTGTTATGGCTAGGGACGAAGGCTGGCTTGCAGAGCACATGCTTATCCTCAAACTTACAAATCCCGAAGGAAAGGTTAAGTATGTAACTGGCGCATTCCCCTCAGCATGTGGAAAGACAAACCTTGCTATGCTTATTCCTACAATCCCCGGATGGAAGGTTGAAACAGTTGGAGACGACATTGCATGGATGAAGTTTGGAAAGGACGGACGCCTGTACGCAATCAACCCCGAAGCTGGATTCTTTGGTGTTGCTCCGGGAACAAGCGCAGAATCAAACAAGAACGCTCTTATTTCTGCAGAAAAGAATACAATCTACACCAACTGCGCCCTTACAGAAGATGGAGATGTTTGGTGGGAAGGAATTGGTTATCCGGCAAAGGGCAAGCTTGTTGACTGGAAGGGAAATACTCGTGATGCTCTTCCTAAGGACAAGTCTCCAAAGGGCGAAGAATTTGCTCACCCCAACGCACGCTTTACTGCACCCGCTTCTCAGTGCCCTTGTATTGCTCCTGAGTGGGAATCTCCAGAAGGTGTACCCATCAGCGCAATTCTCTTTGGTGGACGCCGTCCTTCAACTGTACCTCTGGTACACCAGGCTCGCTCTTGGAACCACGGTGTATTCCTTGGCTCTATCGTGGGTTCAGAAATTACAGCCGCTTCTACAATCAACCCTGAGGAAGTTGGTAAGATTCGCCGCGACCCCTTCGCAATTATTCCTTTCTGTGGATACAACATGGGCGACTACTTCCAGCACTGGATTGATGTAGGCAATGCCGCAAAAGACAAAGACCTTCTGCCAAAGATTTTCTACGTCAACTGGTTCCGCAAGGACGAAAACAACAAGGATCTTCCAGGCGGATTCATGTGGCCAGGATATGGTGACAACAGCCGCGTCCTCGCATGGATTTTCGACCGCTGCGACGGAAAAGACAACTATGTTGACACTCCAATCGGATACATGCCAAAAGAAGGCGCTCTTAACACAGACGGTCTTGCAGACTACTACAAGAAGACTCTCCCCGAAATCCTCAAAGTTGATGTTGAAGGATGGAAGAAGGAAGTTAAGGATGTGCGCGAGAACCACTATCCCAAGTTTGGAAAGCACCTTCCAAAGGAACTTACAGAGATTTTGAATGATCTCGAGTCACGCCTTAACAAGGCATAGGTTGTGCGAGTTTTGTGAATGCAAAACTCGATAAGCACGCGTAAGCGTGCGACATGATCTCGAGTCACGCCTGAATAAGGCATAAGTTTTTTGCAAAGGAGAAAATCCGCAAGCAAAAAGAAATAACCGTCTCCGTTACTGGGGACGGTTTTCTTTTTTAGGTAAGGCAACTAAATGAAGCACTTAAAACTCTTTAAGCGGAAGGCTTAAGTTCGGCCATTTTCGTGTGCCAGATTCTTACCATAAAGATGACCGAAAGCAGGACTGATACAACTTCTGCAATAGGAAAAGCGAACCACACATTTCTTAGTACGCCTGTCCTTGCCAGAAGATATGCGGCAGGAAGAAGAACCACCAACTGGCGAGCAAAGGAAACAATCATGCTGTAAACTGCAGAAGAAAAGGCCTGAAAAACCGAAGAAAGGGTTATGGCAACTCCGGCACCTAGGAAACTTGTTGCAATTATTCGCAGGGCAGGAATTCCTATTTCCATAAGTTCCGAGTCTGCCTTAAAGAGCGAAAGAAGCTGACGGGGAAAGAGTTCGAACATAAGGCAGCCAAAGACCATAAGGGCAACTCCGTAAAGCATTCCCGTCCTTATAGTCTGAATTATGCGCTCCCTCTTCTGTGCTCCGTAGTTGTATGCAATAATCGGCACAAGTCCGTTGTTCAGTCCGAACACAGGCATAAAGAGTATGCTGTTCAGTTTGAAGTAAACACCATAAAGTGTTACCGCTGTCATGCTGAACCTTCCCAGAATCAAGTTAATGACATAGGTTGTAATCGATGTAACAGAGTTAAGCAGTATTGTTGGAATAGCAACGGCATAAATCTGTTTTATGGTTTCTCCTTCTGGCTTAAGGTTTCTGATGCTAAATTTTACTTCGTGATTTTTTGTAATGTTAAAGTAGAGGGAAATTCCCATGCTCAAAAACTGTCCGATTACTGTAGCAAGGGCGGCTCCTGTCATTCCCATCTGAGGAAAGAATCCCACTCCAAAAATAAGAAGGGGGTCAAGTATACAGTTGCACACGGCTCCACTTGCCTGAGAAATCATGGTGTATTTAGTAAGCCCCGTACTCTGGAGGATTTTATCCTGCATGACCACATTGAACATTCCAAAGGATGAAAGGACAACTACGGTAAGATAGTCCATTCCGTAACCGATTACCTCGACATCTGTAGTCTGACTTTCCAGATAGGGACGCAGGACAAAAAGCCCCAGTATAAAAAAGACAATGAAGTTGCAGCAGGCAAGAAAAATTCCGTTACCGGCAGCCTTGTCTACAGCCTCCTTGTTGCCCTGGCCAAGACGAGTTGAAAGAAGAGCATTAACGCCCACCGATGTACCTATACCCACCGCTGTCATCAGATTTTGGATAGGAAAAGCCAGAGAGATTGCAGTAAGGGCAGTCTGGGAATAATACGAGACAAACACGCTATCCACAATGTTGTAAAGCGCCATAACCAGCATGGACACCATCATAGGAAGCGAAACATTCAGTATAAGCTTGGGCACCGGCATGATACCCATTTTATTTTCAGTCATGGGGAGGATTATATAAACTATTCTATATGACAGTCAACTATATAGCGACAAGAGGTAAGAGATACAGATGACTTTCAGTAAAGCCTTGCAAAATGCAAAAAACGCAACAAATTCAGCAAAAATTGCCTTACAGGCTACTCTCTTTGGCAAGGGTACGCAAAGCTTTTACTAGATACAGCGTATACACTTGACTAATACCACTATATCTACATATTAAAAATACTCTTAAATCGTCGTAGTTTACCAAAACGCAACACAAACAGTGTAGATTTATCACTTGCATTTATCAGGGGATTGAAGTACTATAGAGGCATAAAAGACAAGTTTTTTGGCATTCGACCTGCATGTAGCGCCGAATGTAACAACTAACTACTATATAAAGGGGTTTTACCATGAGCGAAAGAGAAGAATGGAAAGGCTTCAAAACTGGACGCCTTTGGCAGGACGAAGTAAATGTCCGTGAATTCATTCAGTTAAACTACACTCCGTACGACGGAGATGCAAGCTTCCTTGAAGGACCGACAGACGCTACCAACAAGTTGTTTGCCGAATTACAGAAGCTTCAGAAGGCTGAGCATGACAAGAAGTCTACCGGTCTTGACGGAAAAGAACGCAGTGGTGTTCTTGATCTTGACACCGACATCGTAACTGGTCTTACCTCTCACCAGCCCGGATACATCTGTGCTGACGGAAAGAACCTTGAAAAGGTTGTGGGTCTCCAGACAGACAAGCCTCTAAAGCGCGCCTTCATGCCTTTTGGTGGAATCCGCATGGCAGAACAGAGCTGCGAAATGTATGGTTACAAACCTAACGCAGAACTGCACAAGATTTTTACCGAATACCACAAGACCCACTCTGACGCTGTCTTCCAGGTATACACTCCCGAAATCCGCAAGGCACGCTCAAGCCACATTCTTACTGGTTTGCCCGACACTTACGGACGAGGACGTATTGTAGGTGACTACCGCCGTGTAGCCCTTTACGGTATTGATTTCCTTATTCAGCAGAAACAGAAGGACTTTGCAAACATCGGTGACGGAACAATGACCGACGATGTTATCCGCCTGCGCGAAGAAGTTGCAGAACAGATTAAAGCCCTTAACCAGATGAAAGAAATGGCTGCTATGTACGGATTTGACATTTCTAAGCCTGCAAAGAATGCAAAAGAAGCATTCCAGTGGCTCTACTTCGGCTACCTGGCTGCAATCAAAACACAGAACGGTGCTGCAATGTCTGTAGGACGCATTGCAACCTTCCTTGACATTTACATTGAACGCGACCTTAAGAACGGAACCCTTAGCGAAAAAGAAGCTCAGGAACTTGTTGACCACATGGTTATGAAGTTCCGCATGGTTCGCTTTGCCCGTATTGAATCTTACAACCAGCTCTTCTCTGGTGACCCAATTTGGGCTACTCTTGAAGTTGCAGGCCTTGGTCAGGACGGCCGCTCTATGGTAACAAAGAACGACTACCGCTTCCTGCATACTCTGGAAAACATGGGACCTTCTCCCGAGCCTAACATTACTGTTTTGTACTCTCAGAGACTGCCCAAAAACTTCCGCAACTATGCTGCAAAAATTTCAATCGACACCTCTTCAATCCAGTATGAAAACGATGATGTAATGCGTCCTATCTGGGGAGATGACTACTCAATCTGCTGCTGTGTTTCTGCAACACAGACTGGTAAAGAAATGCAGTTCTTCGGAGCACGCGCTAACTTGGCTAAAGCATTGCTCTACGCCATCAACGGTGGTAAAGACGAAGAAGCTGGCTTAACTCCTGGTGTTCAGGTTGGTCCAGAGTTGGCACCTATTACCAGCGAATACTTGGATTACGACGAAGTTATGCGTAAGTATGATGTTATGCTTGAATGGCTTGCAGACCTGTATGTAAATGCACTCAACGCAATCCACTACATGCACGACAAATACTACTACGAAGCTGCAGAAATGGCTCTTATCGATACCGATGTTCGCCGCACCTTCGCAACTGGTATTGCAGGATTCAGCCATGTTGTTGACTCTCTGTCTGCAATCAAGTATGCAAAAGTTAAAGTTCTTCGCCGCGACATTGACATTACCGACAAAAAAGGCAAGAAGATTTTTGCTCCTAACATGGCTTACGACTTTGAAGTTACCGAAGACTTCCCCCGCTACGGACAGGACGACGACCGTGCAGACGAAATTGCAAAGTGGTTGCTCAAGACCTTCATTGGAAAGATCAAAAAGCATCACACATACCGCAATGCAGAACCCACAACCTCTATCCTTACAATTACTTCAAATGTTGTATACGGAAAGGCAACTGGTGCTCTTCCCAACGGACGCAAGGCTCACGAACCATTCAGCCCGGGAGCAAACCCCTCTTACGGTGCAGAAACAAAGGGTCTCGTAAAGTCTCTTAACTCCGTTGCAAAGGTTCCTTACGAATATGCTCTTGACGGTATTTCCAATACACAGACAATCAACCCTGATGCATTGGGACACGACGAGGCAGAGCGCGTAGCAAACCTTGTAAATGTTATGGACGGCTACTTCAGCCGCGGTGCACACCACCTGAATGTAAACGTCTTTGGAGTAGAAAAGCTCAAGGACTGCCAGGCTCACCCCGAAAAGCCCGAGTACGCAAACTTCACAGTTCGCGTTTCTGGTTACGCAGTACGCTTCATCAACCTGACTAAAGAACAACAGGACGACGTAATAGCCCGTACCTGCCACGGACAGCTGTAATTTAAACAGCGCACGGATGCGCGTCATCAGTTACCAAAGATGATGCGCAAGTTTATGCGAAGCAGAAACTTGCAGAGCAAAATATACAGGGATGTATATTTTGCGACTGTCACGGACAGCTGTAAAGTAAGTTAGCGCACGGATGCGCGTCATCAGTTACCAAAGATGATGCGCAAGTTCTAAATTACAGAAATGCAATTTTGAACCTAAAGAACGGACTTTCCAAAAGGAGGTCCGTTTTTTTTGTAGCTTTTGCAAGGATTGCGTAAGAAATTAAGAAGTAAGGCGTTAGGTTTAGGCGTAATTTACCAGTTCAAATGTGTCAAAAATTTCAAAGTCGGAAGGATTTGCAGTCCACAGTTCAGACACTCCCGACTCTGCAAAGGAAGCCGCCAAGTGGGTATCTTGAATGCGGTTCCGCCCTAGCTTGTACATGTTGGTCCACAAAAAAGCTCGCCTTAGGGAATCTTCCGTAGGGAAAACCACATTAACCCTCTCCTGCTCAGCCCAAAACCAAGACCTTTCCACAGCCTGCTCCATGGACAGGGGAAAGTTAAAGCGCCTTGGGTCTGTTATGACATGCTGAAATTCAAGAAAAGTCTGATTAAAAATTGTAAGCGTAGAATGCTTTTCTTTAAGCCAGTCATTAAAAAGCCTCATGGCACCTTCATGCCGGGGAGAATCAACTATTTCCAGATCAATAAGAAAAGTCGTATCCACACCTATCAAAGTTTGGCCTCCAGCATTTCGTCCTGAAAGTCTTTTGAGGCCCAGTCTTTTGCCCCCGCCTTTATTCCTCCTAGAGAAAGTGGTTCCCAGTTTTCAAGGCTTCCGTGATTTACTGCGTGATTCTTAAGATATTCATCCATAGCTTCCCTCACTAATTCTGCGGCTTTTCTGTTTTGAGCCACCGCCATCTGCTGAAACATGAGATATTTTAATTCGTTAAAATATACCGTTACCGGCTTCATTCGTTCTGCAACTGCCATATTTATAATATACATACACATCATATGTATGTCAAGTTTTTTTTTACTTTTTTTACAAAATGTTTTTTTCAATCCACCGGGCAACTCCGTCTTCTTCGTTAGAAAGGCATATTTCGCCTGCGCAATCCTTTACTTCCTGAATCGCGTTTTTCATGGCAAGCCCCCTTCCGCAAAGAGTAAGCATTCCTATGTCGTTAAAGTCGTCACCAAAGGCGGCAATTTCTTCAGTTTTAAAGCCCAAATGGGAACAGAGCGCTTCTATGGCCTTTTCTTTTGTGGCTGATTTCTTGCTAAGTTTGTACCAAGGAATGTCGGAAAAAGGAAGGATGTCCACCTGCTCAAGTCCTACGCGGGAGGCTACAGACAGAACCTTTTCTCTGTCCAAAGTCTTTATGCAAAACTTCATTGCCGGTTGGTTAAAGTCTAAAAAGTCGGTAAAGTTCCAGAATTTGTCCCCCAGTTCTTCCCTTGAATTTGAATAGAATCCTCTTTCGTTGTCTGCAGAAATTGTAACATCCTTACCAAACACTTCAAATGCTGATTCTATGAGCCTCGTGACTTCCGCCAAAGAAAATTCCTCGTTGTAGATTTTCTTCCCCTTGTAAAGCACCATTCCGCCACCATTAGAAATCATTATGTCGGGACTTATTCCCTCCAAAAAGCGCTGTGCATTTACAATAGCCCTTGCCGTAGAAATGCCAAAGAGGATTCCCTTTTTCTGAGCCGCAAGAATTGTTCGTTTTGAAAAGTCAGAAATTGATTTGTCGTCCTTGAATAAAGTTCCGTCCAAATCCGAAAGAATTATTTTTATGTTTTCCATGTTTTATTATAGAAGAAAGACATAGGGTTTGCAATACATGCAAGGGCTTCTTTGCATGGAAGACTTTTTCTGCTATACTGCATCCAGTCAGGAGAAGTACATGCAGGGATACATTCACTCAATAGAAAGTTTTGGAAGCGTAGACGGACCAGGAGTGCGCTACATCATATTTTTTGCGGGATGCCCCCTAAGGTGCGCCTTCTGCCACAACCCGGACACTTGGGACATAAAGAGGGGAAGTTTACGAGAAGCCAGAGACCTGATTGACGAGTCCCTAAGTTGCAGAAGTTACTGGGGTACAAAGGGTGGCATAACCGTAAGCGGCGGAGAACCCCTCATGCAGATTGATTTTCTTACGGAACTTCTTACCATTGCCAAGCAGGAAGGAATCAACACCTGCATAGACACGGCAGGCGGTCCCTTTACAGAAAGCAGCGAATGGTTTGACAAATTCAACAGACTCATGGAAGTTACAGATCTACTTCTCATGGACATAAAGCACATTAACACAGAAGAGCATAAAAAACTTACAGGAGTTCCAAACGAAAACATAATCAGCATGTTCCGCTACTTGGACAAAATAAAAAAGCCCATTTGGATACGGCATGTTCTTGTTCCCGGAATTTCAGACAACGATACCTACCTTACCCAAACAAGAGACTTCATTCGCACACTAAGCAATGTGCAGCGCGTAGAAATTCTTCCGTATCATACTTTGGGAATCCACAAGTACGAGGATATGGGAATTGACTATCGCCTTAAGGGAGTTCCCTCCCCCAGTGCAGAACGAGTTGCAAACGCAAGGAAGATTCTTGAATGCGACAATTACAACCTCTGGCAAAAGGATTTATAAACCTTGCCTAGAATTGACCATTGTACGCCTTTTTGCTAAAATAAAAGTCTCTAGCAAGAAAAATTATGGAGGATATATGAAGAAGCTAGCATTAGTGCTTGCCGCAGCCCTCTGCATTTCAGCAGGAGCATTTGCCGAGCAGCCAAAGACAATCAGCTTTAAAAATGAAGTAAGTTCAGACACGGTACGATTATTGCTGCCAAACGAAAACCCGGTAGCAGGATTTGCCATGTACGAAGTTGCCGGTGCAGAATTTGAGGCAGAACGCCTTGACGCAGCAATTCAGGTGGGATTCCACTGGCTCTTCCCGTCAGAGAAATATGCAGAGTTTGACTGGGACGCAGACGCCCTTGACTACTATGTTGAATTCCGCCCCATTGAAGTTCTTACAGTATTCTTCCACGACGAAGTTTACACAAACGGTTCACGCCTCTTTGTTGCAAGCCGCAACGCTGCAGGAAACGAGCGCACACCTACAGAAGGTTCAACACGCCTCTTTAACTTCAAGTACGGAACAGCCGCTGGAAACCTGGGAAGCGACTTTGGTCTTTGCTGGCGCCCCATTGGCGGACTTCGCATTGCAGCAGGCGCAGACTTCCTTACTGGAATTGGAACAGACCACAGCCGCCCTGTAATTAACTTTGGCGTTGACTACACTTACGGCTCAGTCTTTTCTGCAGGCGTAACAGTAAGAAACCCATTCTCTTACACAAATAAAATTGCAGTTGGTGCATTCTTCTCTTTCACAGGAGTTCAGGGACTTACCCTTAACGCAGGATACACATTCCGTGGCGGAGATTTTTCTGCTGGTGACGGTGGCGCAAGCGGACGCACTGCTGGTAGCCCTGTAACAGTACCCTCTGTTGTACCCGTTACAATGGGAGTGGTAACAACCGCAACTGACTCAACAACAGGAAAGACTTACAGTTCTTATACATATCCGTCAATTCTGGGCAACCACCTTATCCAGTTGAGCGCAAACTATGCAAAGAACGCATTCAGCGGAGCATTCGACTTCGTAATTGCCCCCTCAGCAGTTAACACATACGACCTGTACGCAGGCGCAGACCTTGGCTACAAAATTACAGACAGCGTTTCAGCTGATGTACTTGCATCATTTGTAGCAGATCTGGATGGAAGCGACCCGATTATCTTCGTCTACCCCAAAGCACAGTTTACATTTGCACAGAACCACTCTGTAACTGCCGGCGTAGAACTTCAGTTTGAAGGCTCACAGTTCCAGCTTGCATTCCCAGTAACATATACATTTAGGTACAAGATCTGAAAAATCACATCCATGTGATTTTTCAGATGCAAGTTTTGTCTTTGACAAAACTTGCGGTTTACTAGGGGTAAGAGTCTGACGCAACATCCTTGTTGCTCCCTTGTAAACGTGTGATTCCTTAAATGCAAGATTTGGCATTGCCAAATCTTGCGGTTTGCAAAGGGTAAGAGTGTGACGCAACATCCTTGTTGCTCCCTTGGAAACATCTTTGCAGACTAAAAAAAATGCGGCACTTCACTTCTGCCGCATTTTTTTTGTCCCAAGACCGGTAGCCCTTACATGCTTGCCGTAATAGATTCAACCCCTCCCACTATTCCATGCTTAGATAGTCCGTAAGGATTCCCTGGAAAACTGCAAAAAAGACACCAAAACGAAAAAAAAACGCTTGCTATACATTCAATAAGGATTAACGCATAACACCTCAAGCCACAAAAAACAACAAAAAAAAGCAAAATTTCCCTTGACCTAATATAAACAGACTGTTATTATTAAAGAAACACAAAAATGTGCAGACTGCACAAGGAGATGTTATGAAATTAACAAAGAATTTTGTGGCACTGGCAGCAGCTCTCGCTTTTGCAACAGTTGGTGCATTTGCTCAGCAGCGCAACACAACCACAACAACCACTACTACTACAACCTATGTTGAAGAGTACGAAGAGTCAACTGGTGTAGAGTACGCAGAAGAAATGGAAGAAGTAGAGACAGGTACTTACACCGAAACTCGTACTTACGAAGCAACAGTAACAGTTCCTGTTGAAACAACAAAGGAAGCAACTTACACTGTTAAGCAGGGCAAGCCCACAACAACTTGGAGTGCAGCAGATTATATTGATCCCTTCTCATTCCACATTACAAACACACTTTCTTCAGATGTTCTGAAGTTGCGTGATACGATTTTTACAGCTGATGACACAAACTATGCATCTGAATTTGGCGGACTCTATGACACCGTTTCAATCAGCTACGATGCAAAGCGCCTTAAGTTCCAGCTTGCTCCCTCTGTAGCACTTGCAGAAAAATACGGTATGTTCTGGAGCGATAACAGGAATGGAGACGGCTCTGGAAGCCAGCAGGAAGGTCTTCATCGCGATGACTTGGGTCTCTTCTGGAACGGTCTTGGCTGGTTCGTAGAATTAGCACCTATTGACATTCTTGCAATTGACTTCCACAAAGATACATTCACTCCTGGTTCTGGAACCCTCTTGGTGGGAAACATTGCTAGTGGTAACCTGGGAAGTTCTGGTGTTACAGCAATCCTCTATCCCGATGCAGCACAGAAACTCCGCATTGCAGCAACAGTTCCTTTCTCATTCGACATTTCGAGCGAACCCAACTTCTTCAACGCAGAAACAGCAGATGACCCAACAGGTACAGGCACTACAACTGACCCTTCTTACAAAGTAAAGTTCAACTTTGGAGCAGGTGTTGACTACAAGTTTGGAGATGTCTTTACACTTGGTTTGGTTACAAAGAACCTTCTTTCTGGTCTTGACGGCATGAGCATCGGTCTTTATGCAAGCATTACCCCCACAAGCACAATGTTCATCAACCTCGGTGCAACTCTTAACAACGATGCCGTTGCATTTGACTATTGGTCATATGCTGACGATGACACAAAGAATCCTAGCGCAAAGATTGGAGGAAATCTCCTTATCAACGCTGCTTGGGGATTTGACAACGGAAAGCTTGACACTGGAATCGATGCCCTCGTTTCATTCCTTGATGACCTCGGACCTACAAAGTCAACTGAATATGAGAACCTCTATGTTGGAGCAAAGATTGGCTACTGGTTCATCGCTGATACACTGCACATCGGTCTTAACGCATTCGGTGCATTTGACTTCGATGGAGTTAAGGCGGGCGACACAATCTTCTTCGGCATCAAACCGAACCTGACATACAAAGTTGGCCGCAGCACATTTGATGCAGCAGTTGTATTTGAATGGGCAGTTCCAACCAACAACTTCCACTACCTGAAGTTCCCTGTTAGCTGGACTTACCGCTTCATCTAAGATTAACTCTTAGCTAGGTTAGACCTCTCTCTCGCAGAGAGGTCTTTTTTTTATCACCACCAGCGTGCCAGATTACGAAGTAATCTGAAGAGCATGCCACAAGGCATGCGCCTGGACATATCGCTTCATCTAAGATTAACTCTTAGCTAAGCCTAAAGCACCTTCTTTCGAGAGGGTGCTTTTTTTATCCCCACCACAAATACCACTAGTAAAAAAAGAGCAACACGAATGTCGCGGCAGCCGCATACAAATACAATATGCTCGCTTTAACCTTCAAAACAACCGGGTTATATTTTATAAGGGGTAAAATATAAGTCCTTTCTGTTACACATTAAATTTGACAAATAACTCCCCCCATGCTATATTAGAAAAAGGAAAGGCACTCGCAATAAGCGTCCTGCCTCCTATGGTTTTTGCTCTTACGAGCAGTTTGCCCACTCTGGAGATTGGAGTCACTCAGGGTGGGCTATTTTTTTACTCTTCTTCTCTATTCCGTCTTCGGAAGAGGTGCCGAGTAATGTCGACGATAAGCCGGACAGCCGTAAGCACGACCATCAGCGTTTCATACAAACTCATAGCTACCTCCATAACAGTTATTCCGGTGTTACCCGGTAAGAGTTAGGAGGCAAATCCGCCCTTTGTTGCAAAGTGCCGCACGGTAAGTTTTACCTACACCGTACATATAATATATATATGCAGTTTTTAAAAAAAATACATAAAACACAAATCGTTAAAAAAAAATCCCAAAGTTTAAAGTTTTTCACTTGCATTTTCATGATCTCTCATACATAAACACAAAACCACCCCTTGACACTCGGCCTAAGTTAGTTTAGACTAACTATTAGTTAGCATATGCTAACTGTGGAAATAAAAAATGAACTTGGAACTTTCAGTCGTAAGATATGCATCACCTGCTCTATGCAAGATAAAGCCTGCCTGTCTGTTTTCTGTGCCGCTGTCTGCTTTTTTTGCACAGGATTCATCAGACTGCAAGAAGCACCTTAAGCTGATGCAGGACATTCTTTCAAAGCAGGACACGAAAATCACCTACACAAAGAGGGGAAAGAACCTGCTCTTTTTAGTATACGACGAGACCCTTTTGCAAGAGGTTCTTTCGGCTACAGATTCGGTGCGCTATCTGGAACAGAAGGGCTACCCTCAGGACATGGGGCTAGACGGAATCCTTAGGGAACTGCTTTTGCGCCTTTCCGTTTCAAGGGCTTTTCCTCACGAAGTGGGACTTTTTTTGGGTTACCCGGTGTACGATGTAATTGCCTTTGAAAGGGATGCTGGGCGTAATGCAAAGAGAACTGCATACTGGCAGGTTTACGGCAATGTGGAAGAAGCTGAACAAAAGGCACATCTTTATCGAGACTGCTGCTCCAAATGCATGAAGTTCTGGAGCTGCGGTGTTTCGGTAAGCGAGATGTGCGGAACTTATAGACGATTCACAGGAGGAATCAAATGAAAAAAGCTGTTGTATATGCCAGCACTACAGGCAATACAGAAGCAATGGCAAATGCTATTGCAGAAGGTGTAAAGGCAAGCGGAGCGGAACTTCTTCTTGCCACTGCAGACAGCGCAAACGAGGCTGATGTCCTTGCATGCGATGTCATCATACTGGGAAGCCCTGCCATGGGAGACGAGGTTCTTGAAGATTCTGCAGAAGAATTCTTTGCAAAAATCGAAGGCTCGCTGTCAGGAAAAAAGGTTGCTATCTTCGGCTCCTACGACTGGGGTGACGGTCAGTGGCTCAGAGATTGGGCTGCCCGTATTACTCAAGCTGGTGCAAGTCTTGTAAACGGCGACGGTCTTATGGGACACCTTACTCCCGATGAAGACTGCATTGCCCAGTGCAAAAAACTTGGCGAAACCGCATAGTTCCGCCAGCATTTAAACTCTAATCCGCCTTGAACAAAAAAGCGTCAGGGCGGATTTTTTTTCTCATTTACATGAAAAGCCCAACATGATACAATTTGCCCATGAAGCGCGTTATTTTTCTGCTAAGTTTTTTATTCCTCCTTACAGGCACTGTCGGACTACATGCTCAGGAATCAGATTCGTTTGAAGAAGTTCAGGAAGTTCCCAACGAAATGCAGAACCCCCTAAAAGTCATTTTTGGTCACGAGGCCACTGTGCGTCAGGTAGTTCTTGCCACCGGAGAAATGATGTTTGACAATCTTTTTGTCATGGGATGGAATGTAATCATCAAGGACAGGGATTGGGCAAAGGTAAACCTAAAGACAATGAAGGCAAACCTTTCAAAACCCTGGGTATGGGACAACAACACATTCTTCATGAATCAGATTGGGCATCCCTATCACGGCTCCTTGTATTTTACCTCGGCACGAAGCAACGACCTTAACTGGCTGGAAAGTCTTGGCATTGCGGCAACAGGATCCCTCATGTGGGAACTTTTTATGGAAACCGGTGCTCCCTCTATGAACGACTTTATTACAACTACATTTGCAGGCGCAGTTGTGGGAGAAGTTCTTCACAGGTTAAGTTTCGAAGCCTACGATGTTCTTCCTCTCTTCAGTTGGATTTTAAGTCCTGTAAACGCCATAACCCAACTTGTAACAGGAGACAGGGCCAGGCGACCTATTGGCACCCTTTGGAGGCACGACTGGTTCATAGGCGGCGGCATTGCAAAATCTGACTTCACATTTTCAGACGGAACAAAAGAAGAACCTGCACTTCACGCTCCATTTTTCGGATTCGGATTTGATGCCATCTACGGTAATCCCTACGGACACAACAGTCAGGAACTTTTTGATCAGTTTAGGGTAAGGGGAGACATTCTTACTTCATACAACTACCGCTTCTTTAGGCTCTTCATGGACGGAAGCCTTTATTCAGTATCGCTCTTTGACTGGCTTGACACAGACACATCCCTTGCAGTCACCCTTAACTACGACATCTTTAATGTTGACGACATAAGCCTTAGCGCCAGTTCTGCAGGTTTAGCATTCAGGCAGGAAGTTCCCTCGGGCACAGGTTTCTTTAGGTGGGACATTGAAGCCGATTATGTTTTTATGGGAGTTCCCGATGTCTACTTTATTCTAAACGGCGACAAGAAGGTAACTGCCGCAAAATCCGCACCCCCCTACACTTACAGGCACGGTCCCGAAGCACGCCTTGGTCTAGAATTTGAGCAGAGAGCATTTGGTAAACTGTCACTGGAAGCGCAAGCTCTTTACCTTATGGCATACGAAAACACTCTTAAGGAAACAAAATTCAATGCACCAAATCTTATTGCATTTGCAGAAGCAAAATACGAGCATGTCATTTGGGGAAACTTTTGGCTAGGAGTAAGCGACCTCTTCTATTTTAAGACTGACTGGAGTACTAACATTCTTTCGGTAACTCAATGCACTAATCTTGTAAAACTTTATGCAAAAATTTCTTTTAGGTAGGCAGACATGAATAAAATCAGATGGGGAATAGTTGCACCCGGACGCATAGCACACAAAGCGGCAAAAGCTCTGCAGGAACTTTCAAAGTCAGATAAAGAAATCATTCTTCAGGCTGTAGCTTCAAGAAATGCAGAAAGAGCAAAAGACTTTGCATTGGAGTACGGATTTAAAAGCGCATACGGTTCATACGAAGAACTTTTTTTAGACAGTGAAGTTGACGCCGTCTACATTGCAAGCCCCCATTCATTCCATGCAGAACTTTCTCTAAAAGCCTTGCAGAATGGAAAACATGTCGTCTGCGAAAAACCAGCGGCTGTAAACTGCAGACAGCTTAATGCGGTAATTGCAGAGGCCCGCAAAAGAAACCTCTTCTTTATGGAAGCCACATGGATGTGTTTTAACCCCACAATACTTACAGTTCTTTCATGGATTTACGAAGGACGGATTGGCAGCGTAGAAAACATAGAGGCGGCATTCAGTTTTAGAAATAGACCCAACAAAGAAGACAGGCTCTTTTCCCCCGAGCTTGCAGGAGGCGCACTGCTAGACACGGGAATATATCCAGTAACATTTGCACTTATGGCTGCAGGAAAAAAAGGTGCCCTTGCCCAACCTGTCAAAATAAATTCTTCTGCAAAACTTCTTGACGGAATTGACGCATGGAATTCGGTACTGCTTTCTTTTCCTGGAGACATTGCCGCACGCCTTGAAAGTTCCGTTACAACGGAAAGCGCTTCAAACTCAAAGGACGCATATGTTTACGGAACAAAGGGCTTCATAAAGATTCCTCTTTTTTGGATGGCACAAGAAGCCTTTTTGTATGAATACGGTGAAAACAGCGCGGAACTTTCCGACACATGCAAAAAACCTTTTGAAATTAACGGATACGAGTACGAGTTTAAGGAAGCGGTAACATGCATTCGCGAAGGCAGGACGGAATCAAGTCTTCACACTCAGGACGACTCACTGGAAGTTTGCAAAGTTCTGGACAAATGCAGAGAGCAATGGCACCTTACCTACCCCGGAGAAAATGACGGTCTTAATTTAGAAAAAAAAGAAGAGAAAAAAAACATGGATGTTACGATTTATACAGACGGAGGCTGTCACGGAAACCCCGGTCCCGGCGGATGGGGAGCAGTCCTCCTTTATGACGGAAAGCAAATTCAGCTTAGCGGCGGAGAAAAAAACACTACCAACAACCGCATGGAACTTACTGCCGCAATTAAGGCTCTGGAGGCGGTAGCAGATTCTCCCACGCTTTGCACAAGAGAAGTTTCAGTTTACTCTGACAGCCAGTATGTAAAGAACGGAATTACTTCTTGGATAAGTTCGTGGAAAAAAAACGGATGGAAGACTGCCGCAAAAAAGCCAGTACTTAATCAGGATTTATGGCAGGCTCTTGATGAACTTAACGCCAGCCTTACCGTAAAGTGGAACTGGGTAAAAGGTCATGCAGGAGTCACCTACAACGAAGTGTGCGACGAGCTGTGTCAGAAGGAAATAGCAGCCTTTGAGTGAAGCATCCCGTAAAATTCTCCGCATTGCAACGAGACCTTATTTGTGATATACTCCCCACATGGACTTGCTAAAAAAATTAGATGAACTGTCAGGGCGTTACGAAGAAGTTACAAAACTCATTGCAGACCCTAACCTTGTTAAAGACCAAAAAAAGTATAAGGATGTAATGCGCGAAAATCAGTATCTTAGCGATCTGATGGAGCTTTATGCACAATACAAAAAGGTTCTTTCTGGCATAGAAGAATCCAAGATTATGATAACCACGGAAGACGATGCCGAAATGAAGGAAATGGCTCGTGAAGAACTGCATGAACTTGAAGAAAAGCAGCCCAAACTTGAAGAGCAAATAAAGCTTAAGCTCATTCCGCCAGATCCCCTTGACGAAAAAAATATCATTCTAGAAATCCGTTCTGCGGCAGGCGGAGACGAAGCAAGCCTCTTTGTGCGCGACCTTTGGGAAATGTACTGTCACCTTGCAGACCGCAAAGGCTGGAAGACCGAGACAATGGAAGCTCAGGAGACAGAAGTTGGCGGCTTTAACAAAATAGTAACATCAATAAGCGGAAAATTTGTCTACGGAACCCTGCGTTGGGAAAGTGGCGTACACCGTGTTCAGCGAGTACCTGTTACTGAAGCCCAGGGCCGTTTGCAAACTTCTACGGCAACTGTTGCAGTTCTTCCCGAAGCAGAAGAAACAGAAATAGACATTAAGCCAGAAGATGTGCGTGTTGATGTAATGCGTGCTGGAGGACCTGGAGGACAGTGCGTTAACACCACAGACTCTGCAGTTCGCCTTACCCATATACCGACCGGTATAGTAGTTATTCAACAGGACGAAAAATCTCAGATAAAGAATAAGGCAAAAGCCTTCCGTGTTTTACGAGCAAGACTCTTTGATCTTGAAGAAAGCAAGAAACAGGCTGAGCGTGCGGACGCAAGAAAGAGCATGGTTGGAAGTGGCGCAAGAAGCGAAAAAATCCGCACATACAACTATCCTCAGGACCGCATTACCGACCACCGCATAAACCTTTCAGTACACAATCTGCCAGGCTTTATGATGGGAAACATGGACGACATGCTTGACGCCCTTAATGTTTACGCAAAAGAAGAAAAATTTAACGAAAACGAATGACAGTAAAAGAAGCGCGCAGGAAGGGAACCCAAGTTCTTTCACAGAACAGGACAGAAACTCAGACGCCTACGCCTTCTTTAGATGCCGATGTTCTTCTTGAGCATGTTCTTGGCTGGAACAAAACCGCCATACTCTTTCACGGAGAAAAGGAACTTACCCCAAAGCAGGAAGAAGATTTTTTTTCATACATAAAGGTACGCTCTACAGGACTGCCAGTCGCCTACATAAGCGGTCACAAAGAATTTTTTGGCTACGATTTTTTTGTAACGCCCTCTGTCCTCATTCCCAAACCAGACACAGAAGTTCTTGTAGAAGAAGCACTGAATGTCCTTAAGGAGAAAGTAAGCGCCTCCCCAAGAAAATCCGTTACCATATGCGACATGTGTACCGGAAGCGGATGCATAGCCCTAAGCATTGCAAAGTCAGCGTTGGAAAATCATATTGTTACGAAAGAAAATTTTCCCCTCATAACAATGGCAGACATAAGCGCGCCTGCTCTAGAAATTGCCCGTACCAACAGAGACGCCCTCTTACCAGACTGGGCAAAAGAAAATGTGCGCCTTGTACAGAGCAATCTTTTTTGTGCAGTTGACGGACGCTTCGACATCATAACGGCAAATCCTCCCTACATTCCCTACTCCATGGTAAGAGAACTTTTAAAAGATGGACGAAACGAACCCGCTCTAGCTCTTGACGGAGATGTAACGCTCACTGGCGAAAAGTCAAAAACGGATGACGGTCTTGCAATAATGCGTAACCTTGTGCTTCAGGCAAAGGACCACATCACCTTGGGCGGAATTCTTTTGTGTGAAGCCGGAGAATACAATGCAGAAATGACCCAGTATATTTTTAAGAAAAACGGATTTACAAAAACAAAAATCTTTCGGGATCTAGGGGGAGACTTAAGGTGCGTCTTTGGAGTTAGCGCAACTTTTTAAACCTTGTCTTTTCTGCGGACTTTTCCTTTGCTCTTTCCTTTTCAAGAGAAGATTTTTCAGAGTCTTTTTTACCCTTTGAGGGAGACGCTGTATCCCACGAAACTTCTACTGCTCGAGTTGCAATGTTGGGAATACGAAGGAATGTTCTGCATGATGCGGAATGAACCGTTATACCCCTGTTGTGACTTACATATCCTACAATGGGTTCTCCCGGTTCAGGCTTACAACACTGTGCAATGGTAACAAGAAAATTCTTCGTGTCCTGCACCCTAATTTTTCCTGTATATTCCGACTCAGTCTTTTTAACCTTACGAGGTTTTCCAGCCGCTGCACGAAGGGCCGCAACATGTTGGGAATGCAAAGTATTTGCCGCAATTTCCGCTTCTCTTTTTTCTTCCATGGCACGGTCAACAAAAGTAGGATCGTTTGCCGTAAGCCAAGAATGAATTTTCTGACGGGCCTTGCTTGTCTTTACCACATTGTACTGAGCCTGTGTGGGATGAGCCTGAGGATTTGTAAGTATTTCTACAATCTGGGTATTTTTAAGCGGAGCCGTAAGGGGAATTATTTTTCCGTCAGCTTTTGCACCTACAACTTTTTCGCCCACTGCAGAGTGAATGCTATAGGCAAAATCTATGGCACAGGAGCCTGCAGGAAGTTCCTTTACATCGCCCTTTGGAGTAAAGACATAAATGCTGTCGCCTAAAAGTTCATCCTTAAGTTCTGCAAAAAAAGTCTCGTTTGAAAGTTGCTCGTTCCTAAGTTCCCTAAGCTGATTTATTATGCTAAGGTCATCGGCCTTTACCATGTCGTGATTGGTACCCTTTTTGTAAAGCCAGTGGGAAGCAACACCGTGCTCGGCAACATTGTGCATCTGTTCCGTACGGATCTGAATTTCAAGAGGCTTTCCCTCGCATATAACAGTGGTATGCAGTGACTGGTAGCCGTTTGCCTTTGGCATTGCAATGTAGTCCTTAAAGCGGCCTTCCATAGGCTTCCACAAACCATGAACAATTCCAAGAAGAGTGTAGCATTCCGTATCTGTTTTGCAAATGATGCGCAATGCAAGAAGGTCGTACAGTTCTCCTGGTTCCTTATTGCGCTTTCGCATTTTCTGATAGATTGAATAGAAATGTTTTGCTCTGCTGGAAATGGAGACTGTAATGCCAGCCTTTTCTGATGCAGTATATATTTTCTTTACGGCATGTTCCAAATATTCCTGCCGTTCATTTTTTTTCTGAGAAATAATTGACTTTATCTGTTGGAAAGCATCGGGATTGGAATACTTAAGGCTAAGGTCTTCCATTTCGTTTTTTACATCGTTCATACCAAGGCGTCCTGCAAGGGGAGCCCAAATGTCTATAACCTCGGCAGCAATTTCCCTCTGCGCCCGTTCGTCCACAGAAGAAAGGTTTCGCATACGGTCAAGGCGGTCTGCCAACTTTACAAGAATGACACGGATGTCGTCCACCATAGCAAAGAGCATCTTGCGGATTGAGTCGGCTTGCTGCAATGAAGTGCTTTTTATTTTTAAGCCAGTTATTTTTGCAGTCTGAGTTATGATTTTACAAATGTCATCGCCAAACTGACTTCTAATTTCTTCAAGACAGTCAGCGTCAACATCAAGTATGTTATGAAAAAATCCTGCTATTACACAGTCAGCGCCCATCTTACTTTTTGCAAGAACAGAGGCCACCCTCATGGGATGCAAATAGTAGGGAAGCCCACAGTTTCGCTTTACATTCCCTGTCTTTGCCACAAGAAAATTCCATGCGTTAAGTATTTTCTTTTCATCCGCAGGTTCGTATGTATCCCTGTAGGTTTTAAAAAAAATGTCTATAAGTTCTTGAGGGTCAGTTATGCTTGTATTTGTTTCAAAAGTCCATGTCTTCAATGACTACCCCCGGTTCTTTTTCCCGTGTCGCGGGTACGGAGCAGGGTGCCTTCTTCAAGAGTCCTGCATGTATACAAAAGGCAGGGATGGTTTGCGCACACCCATCGGTACACTTCGCCTGTGTCGGGATTTACAAGTTCAAAGTCTTTCTGCAAAAGTGGTTCTGAGCACACGGAAGGAGAAACAAACTGAACTTCACTTTTATCGTCAATCATGTTCAGCGCTTCCATGCTGTAGAAAATCCAGCCTTCTTTTTTTGTTACGCAAGGCAGATGACTGTCGGGATGCTCTTCTATGGCCTTGTCAAATGCTACACGAGCCTGAGGCACCATAGCATCATATTCATTCTTTCTCTTTTGGCAAAGAAAATCCGCCTTTGAAAAAACCTTCGCTTCTTCTTCGTCACTAAGCTTTTCGTACACCTGAGCGGCAAGTTCAAATGCTCCGCGGCTTTCTCCGCTTACGGTCTGGTCGGCATCGGTACGGCTGTAATAAAATCCTGTTGCAAACTGACGATGGCTTACATTGTACATTTCGTCTACAAAAGGTTTTGCCTGAGCGTCGGTAATTTTTCCTTCCAGTGCGTCAAGCGCTTTACGGTAAGCCCTTGTTATCATAGCTACATAATAGACGCTCTTCATGCGACCTTCTATTTTAAGGGAATCAACTCCTGCATTTTTTAAGTCGGCAAGATGATCTATCATGCACAGATCTTTTGAAGAAAGAACTGCCGTAAAGTTGTCCCCCTCATACACTGGAAAGTATTCATCAGGACGCTTGTGTTCTCGCAGAACAAGACTTCCGCTTTGGCTAATGGAACGGGCCTCTCTGCTGTAGGGTAAGGGCGTGTCTTCATGCAGCCCAGAGGAAAGAACATCAAAGTCCCAGCGGCAAGTGTGAGAACAAAAACCTTCCTGTGCGCTTCTTCCATTAAGGTATGCACTCATAAGGCAGCGTCCGCTGTAGGCTATGCACATTGCTCCGTGAACAAAGCATTCTATTTCCATATCGGGAACTGCATCCTTTATTTCCTTAATTTCTTCGAGGGATGCCTCACGGCCCATGACAACTCTTTTAAATCCCAAGGACTTGTAAACCTTAACGGCTTCACGGTTCATGCAACTTGCTTGAGTGGAAAGATGAAGCGCCGCATTTGGAAATTCTTTTTGCAGAATGGGAACAATGCCCAGATCTTGAACAATAAATGCGTCTATGGGGTAGCTTTTAAAATAATTTAGTTCGGACTTAAGCCTGTCAATTTCGCTGTTATGGAATGAAATGTTAAGGGCGCAGTGCAGGGCTTTTCCTGGAAACATTTTTTTAAGTTCGCAGACCCTCTTGTATTCGTCTTCGTAAAAGTTGTCGGCCTTTACTCTAAGAGAAAAATTCTTTAGTCCAATGTATGCGGCATCGGCACCGTAGCGGTAACAGTATTCCAGTTTCTGCACATTGCCGGCCGGAGAAAGAAGTTCCATCATTCATCCCTGACCATGTCGTTTTTTTTCATACTTTCTTCACGCTCTGCCTTTGTTTCCTCGTCTTCTTCCCGTAAGGAAATGAATCTGCCAATTCGCTCAACAGCAAGATGGGACTCTGGAAGAAATTCATCAGCCATTTGGAACATGTACATCATGCTAGGCCACACATCCATGGTAACGGGAACATTTGCCTTTGTAAGAACTTCTTTAAACCGTTCCGCATCACGCAAAAGAATTTCAAGTCCTCCCATCTGAATGTAAACATGGGGAAACCCTTTAAACTCTTCCACATCAGCCTTTAGAGGAGACACATGAGGATTTGAAATGTTTGAGGCATAAGTATACATATCAACTGCCCGATGCAGAGCGTCACCAGAAAGAACTTCATCGCTTACATGCCGACCGCTTATAATGGGATTGTCTGAGGTTAAATCAAGCCAGGGGGAGAACAAAATCAAATCCTTTACGCACTGCCTGTACTTGTCGCGCAGTTTGAGAAGAAGCGCGATTGCAAGAGAAGCACCACTTCCATCCGCCGCAAGAATAATCTGAACTGACTCTGATGGAGCAGAACCAAAAAATCCCTGAGAAGAATGTTCCAGTTGCATAGCCACAGTTTCTTCGGAATAGACCATGCGGAAAACAGACTGAAGATCTTCTATGCCTGCAGGAAAAGGATAGGAAGGAGCAAGACGAAATTCTGGAACCACTACACGACAGGAACTTGCGTTTGCAAGAGATGCGCAGAAGTTACGCCAACTGGATCTGCTACCGCCCACAAAAGATCCGCCGTGAACATAAATTATAATCCGCCGGGAAGAATAGACTTCTGGGGAAAGGACATCGCATTTTACTCCGCCGTAATTATGCTCCATGCATTCCACGCGGTTGGGAAGAAACACTGTTGAAAAATTTTTTTCTATTTTTGCGCGAAAAGAATCTACTTCCGACTTGGGATAAAACACAAGAGACTTTACTTTTTTTATTGCCGCCTTTCGGTCTATTTTCAATTCCATATTCTAGGATTGTAGCATAAAATAAAAATCTTTGCTATAATGTTCAAACCATGCCGTTAAAAATAGACAGCGATCTTCCGGCAAAAAGTGCTCTGGAAAAAGAAAACATTTTTATAATGACCTCTGAGCGTGCAAAGGCACAGGACATCCGTCCCCTTAAAATTGCAATTGTAAACCTTATGCCAACAAAGGAAACAACGGAACTTCAGCTTTTGCGACTTCTTGCAAACTCTCCGCTGCAGGTTGAAGTTTCTCTGGTAACTATGGCAGGTCATGTTTCCAAGCATACAGGAAAAGAACATCTTGACAGATTTTACATTCCGTCTTCGGCAATCTATTCACGCAAGTATGACGGCATGATTATTACCGGTGCGCCTGTAGAACAGATTCCCTTTGAACAGGTGGACTACTGGCAGGATTTGTGTAGGGTAATGGATTATGCAAAAAAGAATGTATTCTGTACGCTTTACATCTGCTGGGGTGCAATGGCAGGACTTTATCACCTGTACGGAATTGATAAAAAACTTCTTTCTTCAAAGATGAGCGGAATTTATTACTCCAATGTTCTTGCGCCAAAAGATCCCCTACTCAGAGGATTTGACGACAGGTTTCCTGTTCCCACATCAAGGTATACAACGATTCCTGTTCAGGATGTAAGGGCAAACAAAAACCTTGAACTTCTTGCAAGTTCGGATGTTTCTGGAACAACAATAGCAAAATCTAGAGACAACCGTTCCATTTTTATGACGGGACATCTTGAATACGACACTGACACTTTGGCAAAGGAATATGAGAGGGACAGAAAAAAAGGTCTTAACCCTAAACTTCCAAAAAATTATTTTCCCAAAGATGATGCAAAAAATCCGCCGTCTTCAACATGGAGAAGTTCGGCACACCTCTTTTATTCAAACTGGCTCAACTACTATGTCTACCAGTCAACTCCATATCGGCTTAAGGACATTGCTCCTCAAAACTAGAATGCCACATGAATGTAAGTTCGTGCTTGTTGTAGTTTAAGTGCAGAATTTTTGCGTTTGGAATTTGTTCAAACTGATTTATGAGGGACCAGTCTATTCCCCCCTGAAGTTTTATGGTGCAGATGATGTTTTTTGTCATGCCACTGGAAATCCATTTTTTTATCCAGCCAAGAAGACGCTCTGGGTAACAGATGACATCGCTAAGCACCCAGTCAAAGGTTCCAAGTTCTTCTGGTTCCAAAGTGAAGGCATCGTGGGCAAGAAATTTTACAAGGGGATTCTGCATAAGGCTGTCTGCAAGGGGGCTTCTGTCTACCGCAAACACTTTTGCTCCAAGGTTTACCAGAGTCCATGTCCATCCGCCGGGACAGGCTCCTGCATCGAAACAGCGGCTCTTTTCTGAAGGAAGTTCCGTTTCGTAAAAATGGGCAAAACGGCACAGGGCTTCTTCTATCTTAAGGTAGGCCCTACTGGGAGGATTTTCATGGTCCTCTACAAGGCTTAAGGCTCCTGCAGGCAGAGGACTTGATGTTTTTGCAGAGGCAAGAATTGTATGTTCGTCCAACAGAGTGTAAATTCCTATGGGACTTTTGGGAATGCTTACGGGAAAGTCGCGGGGCTTTAGGTTTACATGGGGAAGTTTTTTCTGAATAAGGGAGGCCCTGCGAAAGCATGTAAACTGATAGGGTGCCCAAGAGCGTTGAATGCCCTTTAATGCAGAAGCAGCTTCTCCTATGGAATCGAAGTGAAGAATAAAGGGTTCAAGAAAGGCTGTTCTGCACCAGTAGGGAATTTGGTCGGGAATGTTTTTTGCATCTGGTACAAGAAGGTCTCCGTATTCCGTAAAGGAGGCGTTTAGTCCAAACCTAGCAGAAAACTCTTCCCTTAGGAGGGGTTTCCAGTCTGGAAATGAAAGATATGCTTTTGAATTGAATGGCTCTATTGAGGAAGGCATGGCTAGAATTTTACAAAGTTGGGCTTTAGGTCTACAAGCATATTCATTATGCCTTCGTCATCGTCTGTATTTTTTTCTTTTAGGGTTTCTATAAATTCCATAAGTTTCTGAAGGTCGTCGGTCTGAACAAAACTGAATCCGAATGATGAAGAGTCAGAATTCTGATGCTGCCATTGGGGGCGACACTCTAGCGTCATGGTAGAAGGAAGTTCCTTGTAAGGCATTTTAAGTCGCAGTTCGTAAGTCCGCTCCATGTCGATTGTAACGGGAACTGGAAAACGGACTTTGCATCCGGTTGAACTTATGTCGTCCAATACTCCCGGCAAAGCACACACATCTTCTGCGTCGATCCTTCCTTTTTCTTCGTAGCGCGGCGCACTGCGCCTTTCTGACTTCATAAAACAAATTATGGCTTTTAGAATGCAGTTTGTCAAGGTGAGCACCAGTCAGAATTATGGGAGAGGGATAGTATGCGCTTACAGGAGAAAAAATACCTGTAAGAAGTGGAGTGGCAGGACATACATGTAGCAGGTGCGTGCATGTATGGCGTCAGAGTCTTACCCTGTGATACCACCAGTTTTTACATAGCAAAAACTGGCAAGTAACGAATTACATGGATGTAATTCGTTACTGATTGCCCACCAAACACAGCCACTCAGCCTCGGCGGCAAGCTCGTCACCTACAAAAGCTTTTCCTGCCTGCTTTACCATTTTGGGGCCAACGCGAAGATTGGTTATTTCCATGCGGACGGTGTCACCGGGGCGTACCTGTCTGCGGAACTTTACCTTGTCTACAGTGGCAAGGAAAAAGAGACTTCCTTCTGCAAAAATTTTCTGGTAAGAAAGGGCAGCTCCTCCTCCCTGAGCCATTGTTTCGATAAGGATTACTCCTGGAACAACGGGATACTCGGGAAAGTGTCCCTTAAAGAAAAAGTCTTCTTCCGTAAATTTTCTTAGGCACACGCAGCCCTTGTCGTCAAAACTTTCGATGGAATCTACAAACAGAAAGGGCTTTCTGTGAGGCAGAAGTGATTCAATATCTGTAGTTACGCTCATATAAAATCCTCCTTATATGCAAAAAAATACACGGAGGTAATTCTTTGCATAAGTCTTCTTCTAGTTTGCCTTTTTAAAGACTAGAATTCCGTTGTGTCCGCCAAATCCGAAGTTACCGCTCATTGCAACAGGAACAGGCATTTCTATTCCCTTGTTGGGAGTGTAATTCAGGTCGCATCCGCCTTCTACATCAGGTTCGTCCAAATTGATTGTAGGAGGAATGAATCCTTCCTGAACAGCCTTGACGCAAACAAGAGCCTCCAGTGAACCTGCATTACCCAGACAGTGGCCAGTCATGCTCTTTGTTGAGGAAATGTGCAGATTCTTTGCGGCTTCTCCAAATGCAATGTGAAGCATTTTTGTTTCGCCAGAATCATTCAGTTTTGTACTGGTTCCGTGGGCGTTGTAGTATGTTACTTCCTCAGGCTTTACACCTGCGTCTTTCATGGCAAGGGTCATTGCACGGGCGCCGATTATTCCGTCGGGATTGGGAGCGGTAAGATGGTATCCGTCACTGGAAGCCCCGTAACCTGCAAGTTCCGCATAGATTTTTGCACCGCGGGCCTTTGCATGCTCGTATTCCTCAAGAACAAGAATGGTGCTTCCTTCGCCCATGATGAATCCATCTCGCTGCTTGTCAAAGGGGCGGCTTGCCTTTGTTGGTTCTTCAGCCCATTTTGTGCTCAGTGCATGCAGAACATTGAATCCCAAAAAGCCAAATCCGTTCTGGGTACTTTCTGCTCCACCAGCAAGAACAATGTCTCCTCTTCCAAGGCGGATATAATCAAGTGCGTCACCGATTGCATCAGTTCCTGAAGCACATGCTGTCGCCACTGTATGAGTTGCACCGTGAAGTCCGAAGGCAAGGCTAATGTTTGCGGCCGCTTCGTTTGGAATCATTTCGGGAATTGTCATTGGAGGAATGCGGGTATAGTTTGAGGAGAAGTAACTTTTCATGCTTGATTCCATTACTTCAAATCCTCCGATTCCTACTCCAAGGAAGACGCTGGACTCGTCAAGAAGTTTTTCGTTGCCCATAAGGGAAGAATCTTCCAATGCCATTTTTGCGGCGGCAACTGCATACTGGGTAAAGAGTGCCATTTTTCTTGCATTAGCGCTGTCCATGTAGTCGCCTGCGTTAAAGTTCTTTACCTCTGCGGCATATTTTGTCTTGAATGCGGTTGTATCAAATCTGGTGATGAGACCTATGCCAGACTTTCCTTCGCGAATTCCTTTCCATGTTTCTTCGGCTGAATTTCCTAGGGGGGAAACGCATCCTAATCCGGTAACTACTACTTTTCTCATGGTAACTCCTTTTGTTCACTTGTTAATATATCGTAACTTGACAGATATTTAACGCTCTCGGTGAAAGCACATCACACGACACGGCTTCCTCCCTTCGGTCGTGCAGATGTGTCGTGCGCTGCGTTTTCGCCTACGCATTAAATATCTGTCATCTTGGGTCTACTAAACGCAAGTAAACATTCAACATAGTTCCGCACTTCGTTTGTGCAGATGTTTTGCCGTCTTACTTTTGCTTACGCCAGTAGTACACCAGCATTTATCTTATAATCTATGCACAAAACTTTGCATAGATGTGTCGTGCGCTGCGTTTTCGCCTACGCATTAAATATCTGTCATCTTGGGTCTACT
>ERZ842401.319-NODE-319-length-68510-cov-35.853568_pt1 | contig 68510 bp, 39 predicted proteins | sample MGYA00521270_ERZ842401 | MGnify/ENA primary metagenome ERZ842401 (study PRJEB31892, sample SAMEA3878208) | bioreactor metagenome | biome: Moose rumen | place: Sweden | collected 2011-10 | study: EMG produced TPA metagenomics assembly of the PRJEB12797 data set...
TCAACGTGAAGTCGAACGACATCACACGTGAGAATGCCAACATGAATGCCGACACCCCTGCCGGCATGATGATGAAGTTTGCCTCAGAGACCACCAAGCCCTTCGTCGACGACTACCTGCTCTCGCCCCTGACCCGCGATGCTGTGGAGCACAACTACCTGCACATACACGACAAGGACTACTACCCCACCAAGTCGTTCACCTGCGTGCAGCATCCGCTGGACCATATCCTCAACTGCGGCTTCATTGCCGGACACGGAGCCTCGCGCCCGGCCCGCCGCATTGAGACGGCATCCGTGCTAGCCTGCATCTCGCTGGAGTGCGCACAGAACGAGATGCACGGCGGACAGGCCATCCCCGCCTTCGACTTCTATCTGGCACCCTTCGTCCGGCTATCGTATATCGAAGAGGTGAAAGCCTTGGAAGAGCTGTACGGCAACGATTTCTCGCAACTCTACGACGAACCGCTGCTCGACTACCTGCGACAGCCGCTCGACGGTCTGCAGGGCATCGACCGCGTGCGCCAGCATGCCATCAACAAGACCATAGGGCGCGTGCACCAGTCCATGGAGGCCTTCATCCATAACATGAACACCATCCACTCGCGCGGCGGCAACCAGGTGGTCTTTTCGTCCATCAACTACGGCACCGACACTTCTGCCGAAGGGCGCTGCATCATGCGCGAACTCCTGCTCTCCACCTACGAGGGCGTGGGCGGTGGCGAGACTGCCATCTTCCCCATCCAGATATGGAAAAAGAAGCGCGGCGTGAACTACCTGCCCGAAGACCGCAACTTCGACCTCTATCAACTGACCTGCAAGGTGACGGCACGCCGCTTCTTCCCCAATTTCCTGAATCTCGATGCCACATTCAACCAAGACAGCGACTGGCGGGCTGACGACCCCGAGCGCTATGTGCACGAGGTAGCCACCATGGGCTGTCGCACCCGTGTCTTCGAAAACCGCTTCGGCCCAAAGACCAGCATAGGCCGCGGCAACATTTCGTTCTCGACCATCAACATAGTGCGCCTGGCACTGGAATGCAGGCAGATAGCAGACAAGGAGCAACGCATCGGACAGTTCTTTGCCCGTCTCGATGAGATGCTGGAGATTACCGCCCAACAGCTGGACGACCGCTACCAGTTCCAGAAGACGGCCTTCACCAAGCAGTTCCCCCTGCTTATGAAGAGCCTGTGGATAGGAGCCGACAAGCTGAACGGCAACGACACCGTGGAAAGCGTCATCAACCAAGGTACGCTGGGCATCGGCTTCATCGGACTGGCTGAATGTCTGGTGGCACTCATCGGCAAGCATCACGGCGAGAGCGACGAGGCTCAAGAGCTGGGCTTGAAGATTGTGACCTATATGCGCGACCGCATCAACGAGTTCTGCGACCGCTACCACCACAACTACTCCGTGCTGGCCACGCCCGCCGAGGGTCTGGCAGGCCGTTTCACGAAGAAAGACCGTCGCGACTTCGGCAGCATCCCCGGCATCACCGACCGCGACTACTACACCAATTCGAACCATGTACCCGTGTATTATAAGTGCTCGGCACGCCATAAGGCCGAAGTCGAGGCTCCTTATCACGACCTGACCCGAGGAGGACATATCTTCTACGTGGAGATCGACGGCGACGCCACCCACAACCCGCAGGTCATCATGAGCGTAGTCGACATGATGGACCGGCTGAATATGGGCTACGGCTCGGTGAACCACAACCGCAACCGCTGCATGGACTGCGGCTACGAGAACGCGCAGGCTGACCTGAAGCAGTGTCCCAAGTGCGGCAGCACACATATCGACCGCCTGCAGCGCATCACGGGTTATCTCGTCGGAACCACCGACCGCTGGAACAGCGGCAAACTCGCCGAACTCAACGACCGCGTCACCCACATCGACGACGGTGAGCAGAAACTTTTTTAAGTGAAGAGTGTAATTCGTGGTTAAGATATAGGTGATTAGCGTGTTGTCTATAGTCGAAGATACGATGGTAGACGGTCCGGGCTTCCGGACCGCTATCTATTGTGCCGGATGCCGACACCAGTGTCCGGGCTGCCATAATCCACAGTCGTGGGATTTTGAGGGCGGACATCCCATGACCACCGAACAGATCATGCGTATCGTCGAAGCCGACCCGTATGCCAATGTAACCTTCACCGGCGGCGACCCCATGTACCAGCCCGAAGGCTTTGCCGAACTGGCTCGCGCCATCAAGGAGCGCACGCTGAAGACCATCTGGTGCTACACGGGCTTCACTTTCGAGGCGCTGGTCAGCAACCCCCGCCAGCGGGCTCTGCTTCAGCATCTCGACGTACTGGTTGACGGCCCGTTCATCAAAGCCGAGCGCGACGAGACCCTCCTTTTCCGCGGTTCCCGCAATCAGCGTCTGGTCGACGTGCAGGCATCGCTCCGCCTCTGCACCATCGTGCTTTGGCAGGACCCCCTTGCAACTGCCGCCCCGCTCTGAATCTGTAAATCACGTTAAATTCCCGTGGTAATGAGGCGTTTAACGGAAATTATTCGTACCTTTGCACCCAAATTACGAGTAAAAGATGAAAAAACTGTATATAGAGACCTATGGCTGCCAGATGAACGTGGCTGACTCGGAGGTGGTAGCTTCGGTGATGCAGATGGCTGGCTACGAGACCTGCGACAGTCTGGATCAGGCAGATGCTGTATTTTTGAACACCTGTTCGGTGCGCGACAATGCCGAACAGAAAATCTATCACCGTCTGGAGGCACTGAGAAGTGAAAAAGTGAAAAGGCTAAAAAGTGAAAAAGGCCTGATTATCGGTGTGCTGGGCTGCATGGCTGAGCGCGTGCAGCAGGACCTGCTGGAGAATCACGGCGCCGACCTGGTGGCAGGACCAGATGCTTATCTGACCCTGCCCGACCTGGCGGCACAGGCCGAACTGGGACACAAGGCCATGAATATCGATCTGTCGACGACAGAGACCTATCGCGATGTGGTGCCCCAGCGCATCGGCCTGGGGCATAAGATAGGCGGTTTCGTGAGCATCATGCGCGGCTGTAACAACTTCTGCCATTATTGCATTGTGCCCTACACCCGTGGTCGTGAGCGTTCCAGAGATGTGGAGAGTATCCTGCGCGAGGTGCGCGACCTGCGTGACCGTGGCTTTAAGGAGGTGACGCTGCTGGGACAGAACGTGAACTCGTATAAGTGGATGGTGGAAAGTGGAGAGAGGAAAGAGGAAACAAACTTTTCTGAACTGCTGCGCCGTGTGGCTGAGGAGGCGCCGGAGATGCGTATCCGCTTCACCACCTCACACCCCAAGGACATGAGCGACGAGACGTTGCATGTGATTGCTGAGGTGCCTAATGTCTGCAAGCATATCCACCTGCCTGTGCAGAGCGGCAGCGACCGTATCCTTAAACTGATGAACCGTAAGTACACCCGCGAGTGGTATCTTGACCGCGTGGCAGCCATCCGACGTATCATTCCTGACTGCGGTCTTTCTACTGACATCTTCGTGGGTTATCACTCTGAAACGGAAGAGGACCATCAGCTGTCTTTGAGTCTGATGCGTGAGGTAGGCTACGACTCTGCCTTTATGTTTAAATATTCAGAGCGTCCAGGTACCTATGCCTCGAAGCATTTGCCCGACAATGTGCCTGAGGAAGAGAAGATTCGCCGCCTGAACGAGCTCATCGCCCTGCAGACAGAAATCTCCGCCCAGCAGAACAAAAAGGACGAGGGGCGTGAGTTCGACGTGCTGGTAGAAGGCTTTTCCAAGCGCAGCCGTGAGCAACTCTGCGGTCGTACAGAGCAGAACAAGATGGTGGTGTTTCCCAAGAACGGGCATCATATTGGTGAGACAGTACGCGTCAGGATTACAGGCAGCACAAGTGCAACCTTATTGGGAGAAAATATATGAGAGAGTTCCTGCAAGTATTGAGGCGTTTTGTGCCGCCATATAAGAAGTTCTTGGCCTTGTCGGTATTTTTTAATATCCTCTCGGCCGTGCTCAATATCTTCTCGTTTGCAGCGCTGATTCCTATCCTGCAGATTCTGTTTCAGACAGGCGATGCCGAGGCTGCTACCAGCGTGATGGCATGGGACTGGGGCAATGCACAGGCGGTGCTGATGAACAACCTGAACTACTACGTCAACGGACTAATTGCCGACTACGGCCCTACAACCACACTCCTTTTCATCGGATTGTTCCTGGCCGTCACCACGTTCCTAAAGACGGGGTCGTACTTCCTGACATCTGCCTGCATCGTACCAATCCGCACCGGTGTAGTACGCGACATCCGCAACCAGCTGTACCGTAAGATTACGTCACTGCCGCTGGGCTTCTTCAGCGAGGAGCGCAAGGGCGACATCATCGCCCGCATGAGTGGCGACGTGCAGGAGGTGGAGAACTCCATCATGGCATCACTCGAGATGCTGTTCAAGAACCCCGTGCTCATCATCGCCTACTTCGCCACACTGGTATTTATCTCGTGGGAACTCACGCTCTTTACTCTGATCATCGTACCCATCATGGGCTGGTTCATGGGACTGGTAGGACGCAAGCTGAAGCAGGCTTCTGTAAAGGCCCAGACCCTGTGGAGCGACACGATGAGTCAGGTGGAGGAGACGCTGGGTGGTCTGCGCATCATCAAGGCTTTTTGTGCTGAGGAGAAAATGAACCAGCGCTTCGACACGGTTAACTCTTCATACCGCAACGACCTGATGAAAGTGAACATACGGCAGTCGTCGGCTCACCCCATGAGTGAATTCCTGGGTACGGTGATGATTGTCATTGTGCTGTGGTTCGGCGGCGTACTGGTACTTAACAATCAGACTATCACGGGCCCCACCTTTATTTATTATATGGTCATCCTCTACAGCATCATCAACCCATTGAAGGAGTTCTCGAAGGCCGGTTACAACATTCCCAAGGGACTAGCCTCAATGGAGCGTATCGACAAGATATTGCTGGCTGAGAACACCATCCAGGAGGCAGAAAAGCCTAAGCATATCACCTCGTTCGAGCATGAGATAGAGTTCCGCCATGTCAGTTTCCGCTATGGTGAGCAGTGGGTGCTGAAAGATATCAATCTGACTATTCCCAAGGGCAAGACCATCGCTATCGTGGGACAGAGCGGATCGGGCAAATCGACCCTCGTGGACCTCATTCCCCGTTACTACGACGTTCAGGAAGGTGAAGTGCTCATCGACGGCATCAACGTGAAGGAACTGGGCATCCACGACCTGCGCCAGCTCATCGGCAACGTGAATCAAGAGGCTATCCTCTTCAATGATTCGTTCCGCAACAACATCTCCTTCGGTGTGGACACCGCTACCGACGAGCAGATTGCCGAAGCTGCGAAGATAGCCAATGCTTACGACTTCATTACGCAGAGCGAGCATGGCTTCGATACCAACATCGGTGACCGCGGTGGACGGCTTTCCGGTGGACAGCGACAGCGTGTCAGCATTGCCCGTGCCATTTTGAAGAACCCGCCCATCCTGATCCTCGATGAAGCTACTTCGGCACTTGACACTGAGAGTGAGCGACTGGTTCAGGATGCGCTGGAGCGACTGATGAAGACACGCACCACCGTAGCTATCGCCCATCGCCTGTCGACCATTAAGAACGCTGACGAAATATGTGTGCTCCACGAAGGACAGATAGTGGAACGGGGCAACCACGAGGGGCTGTTGGCTATGGATGGCTATTATAAGAAACTAAATGATATGCAGAGCCTCTGATAAGTGAAGCATAAAGAATTTGTTACCATAATCAAGTGAAGAATAGAGCGATTTTCCTGATAAGATGCTATGGGCTGACGATGCTGCTGTTCATCATCGCCAAGGTGGCGTTCATGCTCTGCAACAGTGGCGAGGCCGACTTCACCGCTGCCGATGTGGCTGAGGTACTGTGGCACGGACTGACACTCGACCTCAGCACAGCACTCTACGTCCTCATCCTGCCGTTCCTCGTTGCCATCGCCAGCATCTGGGTGTCCATCCCGCGCTGGCTCATGCGCCCCTACTATGCCCTGATGGCCGTAGCCTTCGCCCTGGCCTTTGTCGCCGACACCAGCCTCTATCCCTTCTGGCACTTCAAGCTCGACGGCTCGTGTCTGCAGTATCTGGAGACACCCACCGATGCCATGGCCAGCGTGTCGACGCTCTATCTGCTGCTGCGCCTGCTGGCATTGCTCCTCATAGCAGTCCTGATCTATGCAGCCTACTGCCGCCTGGTGCCTGCCACCCTCTTGCAGAAAGGGCGCTGGTGGGAGGTGTTTGTCTATCTGGCACTGATTCCTGCCATCGTCATCGGCATAAGAGGCGGACTCAGCGAGTCTACCACGAACGTCGGACAGGTGTACTACTCGCAGAACCAGTTCCTGAACCACGCAGCCGTCAACCCCGTATTCTCGTTCCTCGCTTCATTCGAGAAGACGGCAAGCTATATCCCCGACTATCAATTCATGGACGAGGACGAATGTGCACGCACCCTGGAAGGACTCTATCCCACGGAGAGCACCGAGATTGACACGCTGCTCACCACCAGTCGGCCCGACATCGTCATCATCCTCATGGAGAGCTGCGGCGGCCTGTTCAACGAACTGGGCGGACGAGCCGATGTGATGCCGCGACTGAGCAGGATGATGCACGAAGCCGTCAGCTTCGACAGCTGCTATGCCAACTCCTGGCGCACCGACCGCGGCACGCTGTGCACGCTGAGCGGCTACCCCTCGTTCCCCACATCGTCGCTGATGAAGATGCCCGCCAAGGCGCGCTTCCTGCCAGGACTGGGCAAGACGCTGGCAGAACAGGGATACCAGACCTCCTATATCTACGGCGGCGACATCAACTTCACCAATATGCGCAGCTACCTTATATCGTCGGGATTTGAACGACTGACCTGGAAGGACGACTACAGCAAAGCCGAACAGGAGACCTCGGAATGGGGCGTGCGCGACGACATCACCTTCCAAACACTGCGCGAACAGATCCTGCAATACAGCAGCGAAGGTAAGCCCTACCTCATCGGATTCTCCACCCTGTCAAGCCACCAGCCCTGGGAGGTGCCCCTGCATCAGTTCGATGACGAGATTCTCAACTCGTTCTATTACCTCGACACCTGCATCGGCCGACTCGAGGACGAGCTGAAGGATACACCTGCCTGGCGCAACCTGCTCATCATCCTGCTGCCAGACCATAGTATCGACTACGCCGACATCAACGAGCAATACCGCTACCGCAACCAGATTCCGATGGTATGGACGGGAGGGGCCGTCAAGACGCCGCGCCGCATAGCCACCATCTGCAACCAGACCGACCTGCCTGCCACCCTGTTAGGGCAGATGGGACTGCCACACACTGAATATCCATACAGCCGCGACGTGATGAGCAGCAACTACACTGTGCCCTTCGCTGTGCATACCTATAACAACGGCATCTCAATGGTCGACAGCACTGGATTTGCCATGTACGACCTCGATGCCGACCGTCTGCTGGTCAACGAGAGCACTGATGCCGACAGGCTGATACACATCGGGAAGGCCGTGCTGCAATCGGCAACCCGCGACGTTAAAAACATGAAGTGATGAAAACAAGAATACTGCAATCCTATCTGGCTCCGCTGGCTGCCCTGCTCTACAACCTGCTGCTGGCATACATCGTCTATGCCATCGCCCGAACAGCCTACCTGCTCGACAACTGGAGCTACTTCGCACAGGGGCTCTCGCTCGAGATGGTGCAGGGCGGTCTGGTATTCGACACCGCAGCTATCCTCGTCACCAACATCCCTTACATTGCGCTCATGCTGCTGCCCCTCCACTGGAAGGAGTGCCGCTTCTGGCACCGGCTCTGCAAGTGGGTATTCATCGTGGTCAATGGGCTGGCACTGGCATTAAACCTGTGCGACGCAGCCTATTTCCCATTCACCATGCGGCGCACCACAACCACCGTGTTCAGCGAGTTCCAGAACGAGGGCAACCTGGCTGGCATCTTTTTCACAGAAGCACTGCACCACTGGTACTTCCTGGTACTCTTCGCTCTGGTCATCTGGGGACTCTGGCGGCTCTATGCCACACCGCGCCTGGAGTGCAAGCGACTGTCGTGGTGGCGCTATGACCTCATCTCGCTCATCACCTTGCTGGCTGTGGCACCCTTTGTGGTGGCTGGCATCCGGGGCGGCTTTGCCACCGCGGTCAGACCCATCACCATCAGCAATGCCAACCAGTACGTCAGCCGACCCGTAGATGCAGCCCTCGTGCTCAACACGCCCTTTGCGCTCTATCGCACTATCGGGAAAGACGTCTTCGTCGTGCCCGAGTATTATGAAAGTGAAGCAGAGATGACGCAGGTCTATTCGCCCATTCATCTGCCTGGCGACTCTGCCTCGTTTACACCGAAAAATGTCGTTGTGCTCATCGTAGAGAGTTTTGGACGCGAATATATCGGCGCACTCAACAAAGACCTGGAGGGCGGACAGTACCAGGGCTACACACCCTGCATCGACTCGCTCATCGCCCTCAGCACCACCTTCCGCTATTCCTTCTGCAACGGACGCAAGAGCATCGACGGCATGCCCAGCATCCTCTCGTCCATACCCATGTTCGTAGAGCCGTTCTTCCTGACGCCGGCATCCATGAACCACGTCACCGGACTGGCAGGACTACTCGGACAGAAAGGCTACAACACGGCCTTCTTCCACGGCGCACAGCGCGGCTCCATGGGCTTCATGGCCTTTGCCCGCAGCACGGGATTCCTGCATTACTACGGACGCGAGGACTACGACGAAGACCCGCGGTTTGGGGGCGAAGACGACTTCGACGGCATGTGGGCCATCTGGGACGAGCCCTTCCTGCAATACTACTGCACGAAGATGTCTGAGATGCCGCAACCCTTTATGACGGCGGTCTTCACCGCATCCAGCCACCACCCCTACGAGATTCCCGAGAAGTACCGCGATGTGTACCCCGAGGAGGGCATCATCATGCACAAGTGCATACGCTATACCGACATGGCGCTCGGACGCTTCTTCCAGGCTGCAAGTCGCCAGCCCTGGTTCAACAACACCATCTTCGTGCTCACCAGCGACCATACCAACATGAGCGACCACGACTACTACCAGACCGACCTGGGAGGCTTCTGCTCGCCCATCATCATCTATGAGCCCGGCGACACCCTGCGGCAGCCAGGACAGATGCAGGACAAGATAGCCCAGCAAATCGACATACTGCCCACCATCATGGGCATGCTACAATACGATGAGCCCTATTTCGCTTTCGGCATCGACCTCTTCAACACAGAGGCAGAGGACACCTGGGCGGTCAACTACCTCAACGGCATCTATCAGTACGTGAAGCACGGACACGTACTACAGTTCGACGGACAGCAGACACGTGCCGTCTATGCTCTCACCGACTCGCTGATGCAGCACAACGTTAAGGGGAAATTGCCCCAACAGGTGCAAATGGAACGCGAACTGAAAGCCATCATCCAACAATATATGGAACGCATGACGCAAGACCGACTGCTGCCCGACACACCTCAAAGCAACGCGAAATGAAAAAAATCTGGCCGCTCTTCATCATCGGATGCCTCTACCGCATCGCCATCTCCCTGCAAGGGGTCGATGCCGTCGATGCCGGATTCTGCAACACTTTCTACCAAGTCATCTTCCAACATCCCGACAGCAACGTCTTCTGCTTCATCTACTACCTGCTCGGCGTGGTGGGCGGACTATGGGAGTTGCTCTTTGGTAGCTTCGGACTCATCGGGTTCCGGGTGTTGGAAGCCTTTACGCTCACAGGAGCCATCGCACTGCTCTACATCACCTTCGCTCCCCACATGCCGCGCGCTTACGCCATAGCAGCGGTAGTCATCGCCTTCCTTTTCCCCACCATCGCGGTCACCTTCCACTATGACACCTTCTCCTATCTGCTCATTGCTGCATCGGCATGGTTCTTCAAGCGCTATGTCACGTCACAGCAGGCACGGTGGCTTTTTGGGGCAGGTGCCATGATTGGACTGGCTTTCTTCGTGAGGATTGTCAACGGCACGCTCTTCCTACTGCTACTGGCACCACTGCTCTGGCAACTCTGTCAGCGGGGCGGACGCACGCTGGCGGTTCGCCATACGCTGGTCATGACAGGCGGACTGCTACTGGGCATGGGACTCGTGGTAGCCCTGATGGCTGCTCTGGGGCAACTACCTTATTATATAGACGCGCTGGGCGAGGCCTTCTCCACGTTCAGCGGCTCCGAAGCCACCCACTCGCACGGACATCTGGTCAGCCAGTACTTCAAAGGCACCAAGAACCTGCTGCTACAGGGCATTGCCGTACTCATCATCTGGCATCTCTACCGCTATAGCAGCCGGCTCACACCCCTGCCACGACGCATCGTCCATGTCATCCTCATCATCGCATTACTCCTGCTGGCCTACACCAGCCTGCCCCACCTCACCCTGCTTGCCATCTGTCTCATCCTGTTAGGCTTGATGCTCTATCAATTAAGCATGAAGCACTATCCATTAAGCATGAAGCATTATGAATTAAGCATTATAACCGTCTGCCTCTATCTGGCTGTCGCCGCCCTCCTCTTCCCCTTTGGCAGCGACATCGGCATTCAGGGCATCTTCCACTGGTGCGTCGGACTCCTCGTCTTCCCCTGTGCATGGTGCGCCAGCCACTACCCATTAAGCATTAAGCATTCTGCATTAAGCATTGTTACTGTCTGCATCGCCGCACCCACACTGCTCCGCACAGTCATAAACGCCTATGGCGAAGAGGATCCCCGCTGGGAATGCGTACACCAGGTGCAACCAGGCCGACTCAACGTGATGGTATCGAAACACAAAGCCGATGTCTACCGCCGAGCCATCGATGCCATTGACCAGCACATCGGTCCCCAGAGACTGCTGTTCTCCACCAACCAGGCTGCCGAGCTCTATTACGCCACCCGCACACTGCCCTTCGAGGGACATGTGCAGCCCGTCATCTACACCGGCGAACGGCTGTTCAGCCGACTCGACGAACGTCTGGCGCATTTCGGCAGTTATCCCCTTATTCTCTTTTTCACCACCCAGGACGACCCCTCGCCTGAGACCCCCGATGTGCAGCGCGACACCCGCATCTGGATGCAGCGTCACCACTATCAGAAGGTCTACGACGATGGCGACACCCAACTGTTCGCCCCAATTAAGCATTAAGAATTAAGCATTGAAAACATGAATAAAGAAGGACTCGTGCATCGCACCGGAAAGGAAATCCAAAACGTCTTCCAGAACCTCTTCAAGCAGCGCGGCAAATGGCGACGCAAAGCCGCCGAGCTGGCACCCTACTATTCTGCCGACGCACCACGACTGCCGGAGAACTCTGGTACCAAGAAGGTCATCTGCCTCTTCGACGGACGCACCGACCACTACGGCATGACCGACCGTCTGCGAGGCATCGTCTCAGCCTACGATGTCGCTAAACAAATGGGCTACGACTTCCGCATCTGGTTTGTAAACCCTTTCAGGCTTGAGGACTACCTTCTGCCCAACAAGGTCGACTGGCGCATCGACGAAAGCGAGATCTCCTACAACCCTGCCGACAGCCGCATCATGTATTGCGGCAGCAACGGCACACTGGTCGAACCCTTCTTCCAGCGGCTCTGGTTCAAGAAATGCTTCCGCGAAGCACCACGCCAGGTACACGTCTACACCAACGCGCACCTGCTGCCACGGGGACAGCGCTTTGGACAGCTCTTCCACGAACTGTTCAAACCCAGCGAGGCCCTGGAGCAAGCCATACAGACCTACACCGCACCGCTGCAGCGCTACTGCACCATGTCGCTGCGCTTCCAGCGACTGCTGGGCGACTTCCACGAACGCGACGGCGTAGACATCCCCGCAGAAGAGCAGCAGCAGCTGATGGACCGCTGTGTCAGCAAAATAGACGAACTCCACAGCAGCCTCTGCCCCGACCAGTCGGTCATGCTCATGTCCGACAGCGTACGCTTCCTGCAGTATGCCGCCAGCCGCCTGCCCTACGTCCACTACGTCCCCGGCAACGTGCTCCACATCGACTTCTGCAGCAACACCCCCGAAGACGTAAACATCAAGCTTTTCGCTGACATCCTCATCATCAGCCGGGCCGAACGTGTCTTCCTCCTGCAGACCGGGCGCATGTACAACAGCGGCTTCCCCCGCCGCGCCGCCCAGATTGGCAACGTACCCTTCAAGCACATCCGCTTCTGATTTTGAACAATAACCGGCATTTTCTTTCCCAGTTAAGCATAATTTTGAATTATTTCCGACAATTTCTTTCTCAGTTAAGCATAAATTCGTAACTTTGCACCCACATCCACAATTAAGCATTAAGAATTAAGCATTAAATATTATGATTACCTATCTCACCGCTGCCGAGGCTGCAGCATTGATTAAAAATGGCGAAAACATCGCCATGAGTGGATTCACACCTGCTGGCGTGGCTAAAGCCACCACCAAGGAACTCGCAAAGATTGCCGTCGCCGAGCACGAGGCCGGACGCGAGTTCAAGGTTGGCATCTTCACTGGTGCCAGCACCGGACAGAGCACCGACGGCGACCTTGCCAACGCGCAAGCCATCAAGTACCGTGCACCCTACACCACCAACCCCGACTTCCGCAAGCATGTCAACATGGGCGAGATTCCCTACAACGACCTGCACCTCAGCCACATGGCACAGGAACTGCGCTACGGCTTCTATGGCGATGTAGACTGGGCTATCCTGGAGGTCTGCGACATCGAGGAGGTTGGCGACGACTATCATGTCTATCTCACCGCCGCAGGAGGCATCTCGCCTACCGCTGCACGCCTGGCTAAGAAGGTCATCCTCGAGCTAAATGCCTTCCACAACCCCAACGCCAAGTACATCCACGATGTCTACGAGCCCCTCGATCCCCCATACCGCAAACCCATACCCATCTTCAGCGTTTCCGACCGCATCGGCGTACCCTATGTCTCTATTCCCAAAGAGAAAGTTGTAGGCGTAGTGCAGTGCAACATCCCCGACGAGGCCCGCGCCTTCAAGGACAGCGACCCCGTCACTGAGAAGATCGGTTTCCTCACCGCCGAGTTCCTGGTCAGCGAGATGCACGCCGGACGCATTCCCAAGGAGTTCCTGCCCCTGCAGAGCGGCGTAGGCTCTACTGCCAACGCCATCCTCGGTGCGCTGGGCGAGGACAAGCACGTGCCCGACTTCAACATCTATACCGAAGTCATTCAGAACTCCGTCATCGAGATGATGCTCAACGGTCGCGTCAAGGACGCCTCGGCCTGCTCGCTCACCGTCTCCAACGACTGCCTGATGCAGGTCTACGACAACATGGACTACATGAAGGATCACCTGACCCTCCGACAGAGCGAAATCTCCAACCACCCTGCAGTGATACGTCGTCTGGGAGTCATCGCCATCAACACCGCCATCGAGGTCGACCTCTACGGCAACGTCAACTCCACGCACATCAGCGGCACCAAGATGATGAACGGCATCGGAGGCAGCGGCGACTTTGAGCGCAACGCATACCTCAGCATCTTCACATGCCCCTCTACTGCCAAGGGCGGCCTCATCTCCAGCATTGTGCCCTTCGTCACGCATCAGGACAGCAGCGAGCACGACGTCAACGTCATCGTCACCGAGCAGGGCATTGCCGACCTGCGCGGCAAGAGCCCCATGCAGCGCACACAGCTCATCATCGAAAACTGCGCACACCCCGACTACAAGCCTCTGCTCCGCGAATACCTCAAGCTGGGCACTGGCGGGCACACGCGTCACTGCCTCACCGCTGCATTCGCCATGCACGACACCCTGGCCCGCAAAGGCGACATGCACCTGACCGACTTCTCGGAATACGTCAAATAACAGAGCGAGCCGCCTGGCAGCTGTCATTTATCAATTTATATTCAGCCTGCAAAGGTTCATGGAATCGGGGATGCATGTCGTAGGCGAAGACGAGAGCACGAGAGCCATCTTCACTGACGCGCTGCAACACACAGTGGTTCCCTTCGTAGGGCGAGTAGAGGCGGTAGAGAATTAATCAGCACGCTTTTCACTTTTTTATGATAAAAAGAAAGCAAAAAACAAAAGCTGAGTGCTTCACAGTGCCCAGCTTTTCTTGTTACCTTAAAAAAACTAACAACTTAATTTTTTTAACAAACTACTAACAAATTTTTACTAACTAATAACTATCTCATGAAAAAATTGAGAACTGTAGTACCATCTGTATCATAAAGCGTACAGACATTATCCGCCCACGCCTTCTGCCCTCCCACCATCATTACAGCGAGGGCGATAAAAGAAAGTAATTTTTGCTTCATACATGTATAACTTTTAGAAAACACAATATTTGCCTTTATGTCTATATTTCGTTTGCCACAAGAAAACTTACTCAAAGGCACCCACTTACTCAAAGGCATAACAAAAAATAGAGAAAGTATACGAAAAGTTTGGCAGTTTGAAGTTTTTTTCATAACTTCGCCACCGTAAAAGACAACCAAGAGACATGAAACTTCCTATTGGCATACAAGATTTCGAGAGTCTGCGCATCGACGGCTACGCGTATGTGGACAAGACGGAGCAGATATACCGGCTGATTTCTGAAGGCCGCTACTATTTTCTCTCCCGCCCCCGCCGCTTTGGCAAGTCGCTGCTCATCACCACACTGAAGGCGCTCTTCCTGGGCAAGCGCGAACTGTTCCACGGACTGGCCATCGACCAGAAGGAGGACTGGAACTGGGCGGTGCATCCGGTGATGCACCTTGACCTGAACACCGAGAAGTACGAAAGCAAGGAGCGACTAGAGGGCGTACTGAACGACTTTCTTGCAAAAGAAGAGCTGAAGTATGGCAGCATGCCGTCGGAGACCAGCTTTGGGCTGCGTTTCCAGGGAATCATCAGCCGGGCCTACGAAAAGACGGGGCAGCGCGTGGTGATTCTGGTAGACGAGTACGACAAGCCCATGCTTCAGGCCATCGGCAACAAGGAATTGCAGAACGAATACCGTGATACGCTGAAGGGCTTCTACGGTGCACTGAAGTCGATGGACGGCTGCATCAAGTTTGCTATGCTGACAGGTGTGACGAAATTCGGTAAGGTCAGCGTGTTTAGCGACCTGAACAACCTGGAGGACATCTCGCTCGACTACCGGTACAGCGACATCTGCGGCATCACGGAGCAAGAATTGCTTAGTGTCTTCTCAGAGCGCATCGACCAGCTGGCGCAGGGCAACGGCATCTCCCGTGAGGAGTGCATAGCCACACTGCGCAAGTTGTACGACGGCTACCACTTCCATCAGCGTGCTGTCGGCATGTACAACCCTTTCAGCGTGCTGTGTACATTGAGAAAAGGAGAGTTTGGCAGCTACTGGTTCCAGACTGGCACACCCTCCTACCTGGTCTACCTGTTGCGACACCACTGCTACGACCTGGAGCGGATGGCCAGCGTGAGTGTGACGGAAGACGTGCTGAACAGCATCGATGCTGAGTCGCACGACCCCATACCCGTCATCTATCAGAGCGGCTACCTCACCATTAAGGGATACGACAACGAGTTCAAGACATACCTGCTGGGATTCCCCAACGAGGAGGTGGAGGAGGGCTTCGTGAAGTATCTCACCCCCTTCTATCTTAATAATACAGAGAAACGGTCGGCCTTCGACATAGAGAAGTTCACGGGAGATGTGCGCCAGGGTAATCCAGAGCAGTTCTTGCTGCGTTTGAAGTCGCTCTTCGCCAGTGCCCCCTACGACAGCACTACGGGCGACAAGGAGAACCACTTCCAGAACATGATGTGGGTGGTGTTCAAGATGATGGGCTTCTATTCCCATACGGAGTATCACACCAGCGACGGCCGCATCGACCTGCTGGTGGAGACGCCGCTCTACCGCTACGTGATGGAGTTCAAACTCGACGGCACCGCAGAGGAGGCCTTGGAGCAGATACAGTCGAAGGACTATCCCCTGCAATTCCAGTTCGACGAGAAGACGACTTGGCTCATGGGCGTGAACTTCTCGCGCGATACCCGCACCATTGACCGATACCTGATTCGCTGACGGTATTGGTTTCAAGTTTTAGTTTTCAGGCTATACACAAACGATGCCGACCCTGTACACGTGGGGTCGGCATCGTCTGTTTTATATGCCAGCGTAGCAATGCTCAATGGTCAATGCTACTCTGCGTGGGGCAGGTACCAGTTCTGCTGGTTCATGAGTTTGGTGCGGATGGCGGCCTGCTCGCCGGCAGGGAACTTGGCGGCTATACGATCGGCCAGCACGGCGTTGTCGCTGCGGTAGCGGGCCCAGCGCATGAGGTCGTGGAAGCGGTTGCCCTCGAGGGCGGTCTCCAGGACATACTCGTCGATGAGCTGGTTCTCCACCCACAGAAGGCTGTCGGCAGCCGAGGGCTGCTCCTCGATGGTATAAGCCTCGTTCATATCGGTATTGCCACAGCCTCGGGCATGGAAGCCACGGCTCATGGTCTGGTTGGTCAGTGTAGCCAGTTCGCCGTCGGGAGCATCCTGTCCAAAGTCTATCCAGGCTTCGCCCGTCACCTCGCCGTCAAGAGCGGGACGGTCGCGGTAGAGGTTGATGTTATAGGCCGAGAGGCCGTACTTCAGCAGTCCGTTGAAGGCCATCTTCGGCTTGCCCAGGCGGTTGATGCACTCGGCATAGCGCAGCCAGATGAGCGAGGCGCGGCATGGAGCCACATAGCGGCGCGAGGAGGCCTGCATGTTGTTGTACTTGGTGATTTGGGCGACGGCAGCGGAACTGGCGTCGTCACTGCCAGCGGCAGCGGTGGTTAGGCGGTAGGTGCCGTAGAGTCCGCGCAGGTCGCCGGAGACCTGACGGTTGGTGTAGTAGAACTGCGCATTAAAGATGTCCTGCATGGCTCCGGAAGGGGCGATGGTGTAGTCCTGATAGGCCATCTGGTAGAGGTGCGAGCGGGTGTCGGCCTTGTCGCTGTTCTCCACGATGGCAGTCATGATTTCCTGCGGGCTGAAGGCAGAGAAGGTCTGTGTCCAGTTGCGGGTGGTGACCTCGGTGCCTGTGGTGTTGTACATGTTACGATAGCGGCAGAGGTACAGTTGGTTGCTGATGATGAGGTCGTAGTAGATCTCTACCGCTTTCTGAAAGTTCTGCTGCCACATATAGCACTCGGCCAGCACGAAGCGCAGGGGGAACATGAGCTGTGTGGCGTTGTAGTCGCCGAAGTTGACCGACGAGGTGAAACCCGGGTCGGTGAGACCAGCAGCCCATGAGGCGTCCTCGGTACCCACTGCGGCATAGGGCAGGGCGTCCTCCAGGTCGGCAGTGAGCAGGGGCAGCAGGGCGTCTAAGTTGAGAATTGACAATTGAGAATTGACAATTGACAATTGAGGCTCGGTGGTGTAATAGACGGAACCGTAGTCGAGACAGAGCTGCAGATAGACCCAAGCACGGATGGCCTTGGCCTGTGCCAAGTAGGGGTAGAGGAATTTCTGGGAGCGACCACTGACCAGCTTGGTGACGGTGGTGTCGAGGTGCTGGATGTAGTAGTTGCAGTCGTTGAGCAGGGCATAGTACTCTCGCTCGCGCAGATAGCTGTTGTCGGCACTGATGTTCAGCTCGCTGATGTCGTGTAGCTCCTGCGACGAGTTGCTGGTGGTGGTCATCAGGTCGGCACGAAGCTCGCCCATGAGTACGTAGTTGTCGCTGACCTGCTGCAGACCTTCCATGAGTCCGAAGAGTCCGGCACGTGCCTCCAGCTCAGAGTTATACACCTGACCGTCGGTATTGATGACACTGTCGGAGTCGCTCTCGAAGAAGTCGGAGCATGCACTCAGTGCCAGACCCAAAGTCAAAGCGAATAGATATTTGGACTTGAAACTAATCATAATTACTAATTCCTAATTACTGATTTCTAATTATAAGTTAATCTTCACACCCATATAGAACGAGCGTCCACGGGCCAGCAGGCCGTTGTCGATGCCCTGATAGAGGGTACCACTCTGATAGCTGACCTCCGGGTCAACTCCGAGGTAGCGCGTCCAGGTGTAGAGGTTGGTGGCGGCAGCCCAGACGGTGATGCCCTGAATGTACTGGTTGCTGTAGGGTACATCGTAGGAGAGGCTGACGTTGGCGAGCTTCAGGTAGGAGCCGTCTTCTATCCAGCGGTCGCTGAAGCGCGAGTTGCCCATAGGGTCGCCGTAGGTAGCGCGGGGAACAGATGTCTGCTGCCCCTCGCTCTTCCAGCGGTTGCGGGCGGCATTGGTCTGGTTCCATACACCGCTCATCGACTCTAACTGCTGACGCTGGTAGTTGTATACATCGCCGCCGAGTGAGAAGGTGAACTGCACGCCGAGGGTCAGCCGCTTATAGGTGAAGCGGTTCGACCACGAGCCGGTGAGGTCGGGATTGGGGTCGCCGATGACCTGACGGTCCTGTGTGTCGATGATGCCATCGCCGTTGAGGTCGTCGAACCAGATGTCGCCGGCAGCAAAGGTGCTGTAGCTGGCATCGCTGTTCTGAACTTTCAGGTTGGCGGCCTGTGCTTCGGCTGTAGTGGCGAAGACACCCTTCGACTTATAGCCGTAGAAGAGGCCTGCGGGCGAGCCCTCCTGAGTGATGACCTGGCCGCCGAGAACATCGGTAATGATACTGCCAGCAGGCAGTTCCTTCACCTTATTGACATAGTGCGAGATGCCGAGGTCGGTCTGCCATGAGAAGTCCTTCAGGTTGACGGCCTTCACGCCGACGGCAGTCTCGAAGCCCTGGTTCTGCAGCTTGCCGCCGTTCTTCAGGATGTACTGCTGTCCGCTCTCCACGGGAGCGTTCTGCAGGGTGATGAGGTCGGAGGTGTTGTGCAGGAAGTAGTCGAAGGCCACGGTCAGACGGTCGTTCAGCAAGTGCAGCGACAGTCCTGCATTCAGCTTGCGGGTGGTCTCCCACTTCAGCTCTTCGTTGGCCAAGGAACCCAGTCGCAGTCCTGTGGCATTGCTGAACAGGCTGACACCTGAAAGGTAACTGTTGGTCGACATGCCCGGCAGGTCGTCGTTGCCGGTGAGACCGTAAGACAGGTGAGGGATAATTCTCATTCCTCATTTCCCCGCTGATAATCAGCCGCTTACTATTCGAGAGAGTTCAGTAACAACTCTGCTTGTACATTATTTGTATAACATCATTCAATTCTCTCATATCGAACAAGTCTGCCATTACGCATAACCACAAGGCTATCCATTGTCAGTTTCACAATCTGACACTCGGATTTCATTTCACCACCGCCATTTTCTTTGTCTATGGTTGTGGTCTTTAAGTTATCGCCTTCAATTATCCATGTTCCTGTGACTGTTCCATCATTACTTACAGTCTCACCGTTAAAGAACATTTGGAATGACATTGTTTTCGAACAGCTGCCATCAGACTTGTATTCTTCTGTTACGACAGCTGCAGTATTGAGGCTTGCAACGTCGTTCTCATTGGTAAACTCAGTAATGCTTCGCCACTTACCGACAATACTTGGCTTTTCATTACCACAACTTGAAAGCAACAAGGCCATCATGGCCATCAATAAAACTTTTCTCATATCAGAAGACCCTAATTAAACCCACAACCAAACTAACTGAGTACACTTCGTCCCAAGGAATGAAGAACTCAGGATATTGCTCGTTGTCCGACATACAACGAAAACCATTCTCCCCTTCATATAGTCTCTTGACGACAATCCCCTGCGAGGTGAACAGAACGTGAGGCCTTCATCACCCTGGCTCCTGCCGTCACGTTGAGTGTAGAACTGTTGGCAGTGAGCATGTAGTGCAGGTTCAGGTCACCGTAGAGGTTGTTCTGCGAGAGACTCTGATCCTTGACGGTATTGAGGTAGCTGTTGCCATCGACCACCACGGGCGACACGCCGAGCATGGGCGAGAAGTAGTGCTCCTTGGTGGAGATGAGGGTGTAGCTGAAACGTCCGTCGAGCCGGAAGTGCTTGTTAATGGTCCACTTGGGGTTGGCCGAGATACCGAAGCGGTAATGCTTGTTGGTGTTCTTGGCGTTCTCAAGCAGCGAGACGGGATTGCTCACGCCGAGAATGTCGACATCGTTGAGCATCGAGGTGAGCTTCAGACCGTCGTCGGTATAGGCGTAGGGCACAAGGAACGGCGACTTGATGTTGCTGATGAACGTAGGTGATGTGTTGCCATCGACACCGTCGTCCTGCACATCGCTATTCATATAGGTGAAGTAGACCTGCGTGCCGATGCTGAACTTCTTGTGCAGCGTGATATCGGCGTTGATGCGGGCGTTCAGTCGTGAGAAATCCACCGATTTGACCGTAGCCTTGTTATTGGTATAGCCGAGGGAGATGACGTAGCTGGCAATGTCGTCACTACCATCTACGCTGATGCCGTAGTACTGAGTATTGCCCGTGCGGTAGACCTCGTCGGACCAGTCCGTCTGGTTGTGATAGGTGGAATAGTCGGTGGCTCCTTTGTCGGTGCCCAGATAGTCGCGGAAGGTGGTGGCCAGTGAAGAGCCGGCAGAACCCTTCTGTATCTCGCTGAGGTAGGTGCGGTAGTCGCTGGCATTCATCACATCATAGGTCTTAGGCCGCCAGTTGAAGCCGTAGCTCACGTCGGCGACAATGCGCGTCACGGTGCTGTGACTGCGCTTGGTGGTGATGACGATGGCACCATTGGCACCCTTCGCCCCATAGATGCTGGAGGCATCCTTGAGTATCTCCACGCGCTCAATGTCGTTGACATCGATGTCGGTCAGCGGGTTCTGCGTGTAGCCTAATCTCGCCTCCTTTGACTTTCGCCATATACGTATCAATCTTTGTCCACTCCTTCTTGCCTCTAGGCTGGATATAGACATCGTAGTCATGTTTTAGCGGGGCACCCTCTGGGGCAGCATAAGTGAATACTTGATGCAACTTGGCACCCTCGGTCACACCAGGAGCAAAAAAGGTTTCCGACTCAATGTCGGGCTTCACTTCACCCCGTTTTACAGCTTTCTCATAGAGCGTCAGTACCTTCTTCGTATAGGGCATCTTCAGTCCCTTACGCCCCACATAGTGGTTGTATGGCATCTTGTATATCTGCCACAGCTTGCCGCGCCCCATAGCGCCCGGCTCCGTCCAGTCGATATACAATCCCGTGCAGTCGGTCCATGTCTCGAAGGGTACATCGTAGCCGAGGTTATATTTAGCAGTATACTCGATACCCTTCATCAGACGGTTATCGAGTGCGCCCCACAGGTCATCGCCCTGTTCCCACGCCATCTCGCAAATCTCGCACATGGCACCTAGCCCCAACTGGGCATGTCCTTGGTCGCGACCCGTCTCCTGGCACTGACCCGTCTCGCTGACGTAGTTGGGCAGCGCCCCGTTGTCATTGGCATGCAGGAAATAGTCGACAGCCGCCTGATACATCACCTTATCATCCATCGCAAGTGCACAAGCCATACGGAAGCGGTTCACAATAGCGCCCCAGTTGCCGTTGGCATACGGCGAGTTGGCCTCGAACTTGTCCATCGTCGGCACCATCGCCCTGCGCAGCATAGCTGCCCAAGCCGGTGTCCGATGTACCTTCTCAATCATCATAGCGCGACAGAGCCAATAGCCCTGAATCAGACACAGCGGAGCATCGTGTCCATCCAACCGTTGTAACTTGCCGGCATACGCATTAATAATCTCCAGCGCCTTGTCGTGCTGTCCGTTCTGGGCACAGTCCCACGCGGCCTTCATGTCACGCTCGCTGCCACCCTTCGAACCACGGAACTCTCCGTCGCGCGCCACCACCTCGTAGGGACCCGCCATCTTATATTCGCCCTGTTGTGCAAAGCCTCGCAATAGCGGGCAGATCATCAACGATAAAACTATAATCAGTCGTTTCATATTATAAATTACGTTTCTAATAATACGCTTGAGAATGCAAAGATACGTAAAGAGATTGTTTTTTTAAGTAATAAAAGCAGATGAATCGTAGTTAATAATAAAGAATGCATAGAAACGGTATGAAAAAAGTTGTTTTAGGAATGATGCTCTGTGGATTAGCGGCCTGCCAAACCACAACCACAAAGACAGAGTCATTTGATGTTGATGAGGCACTGGGCTATTGTACATCACAGGTTAGCAAGGCTTTGGATGCCTTGCACGATGTCGAGGGCGGTTACGACTTCACCATGGAGCCTCGTAACATCCTGGAGGGAGACACGGTGTGGAACTGTCGCAAAGCCAGTGCCGAGGAGTGGTGCTCAGGCTTCTGGCCGGGCGTGCTGTGGATGGACTATGAATATTTAAGAGGTAAGGGACAAGAGGTGAGAGGTGAGAGATTAGACTCACTGCGCAAGATAGCCGAGGGCTATACCGCCTCGCTTAACTTCCTGGCCGAAAGGCCTGCATACGACCACGACCTGGGATTCCTGGTCATCAACTCATTCCTGAAAGGCTATGAGGCTACAGGCAATGAGGAGTACAAGCGCATCGCGCTGGCCGCTGCCGACACGCTGGCCACACTGTTCAACCCGACGGTGGGCACCATACTCTCATGGCCCCGCCACGTGAAGGACTATGGTGGCCACAACACCATCATGGACAATATGATTAATCTGGAGTTGTTGTTCTGGGCCAGCGAGAATGGCGGCTCTGAAAAGTTGCGCGACATCGCCGTCTCACATGCCGACACCACCATGCGCTATCACTTCCGCGAGGATGGTTCGTGCTATCACGTCGCCGTCTACGACACACTGACGGGTAATTTCATCAAGGGCGTCACCCACCAGGGCTATGCCGACTCATCAATGTGGGCACGAGGCCAGTCGTGGGCCATCTACGGCTACACCATGGTCTATCGCTTTACCCAGGAGCAGCGCTTCCTCGACCATGCCCAGAAGGTAACTGACATCTACCTGAAGCGACTCCATGAGACCAGCGACGATTGGGTACCCATCTGGGATATGGACGACCCGCGGGGCAAGCAGGCTCCCAAGGATGCCTCTGCCGCCTGTGTCGTTGCCTCAGCCCTGCTGGAACTGCAACAGTATGTTGATGCAGAGAAAGGAAAAACCTATCGCGAGGCAGCAGAAAACATGCTGCACGACCTGAGCAGTGACCGCTACCAGAGCCGCGACCATAATGTAGCCTTCCTGATGCACTCAACAGGTCATCACCCCGCTGGCAGCGAGATTGACGCCAGCATCATCTATGCCGACTACTATTACATCGAAGCCCTGCTGCGACTGAGGCAGTAAGCGGCTCTCTTATCGGTTCCTTATATCACGCGTTTGGTGACTTCTGATAGCGTTCAGCATCAGTAAGACGACAAAAAAGGCAAATTTCTTGGCTGTTTCCTCTTATTTTTGTATCTTTGCGCCATAATTGCATGGACAAAAACTTTTAACCATCATACGCGCTCATCATGTCACACCATCACCACCATCATCATCACTCCCACGAACACAGCCACCTGCTTTCGCCCAATGTACGCATTGCCGCTACGGTAGTGCTGCTGACGGCAGCCGTCATCATAGAGCACACCCTATCGCTTTCCACGTGGCAGCTGCTGCTCATCTACCTCGTACCTTACCTGCTGATAGGTGCAGACACGCTGAAAGAGGCTGCTGAGGGCCTGCTGCATGGCGATGCCTTCAACGAGCATTTCCTCATGTCCGTGGCTACCATCGGCGCACTCTGCATCGGATTCCTCCCTGGCACCGAGACCGAGTTTCCCGAGGCCGTCTTCGTGATGCTGTTCTTCCAGATAGGCGAGCGCTTCGAACACTATGCCGAGGGCAAAAGCCGCGACAGCATTGCACACCTGATGGACATACGCCCCGACGTGGCACGCGTCATCACAACACCGGACGGCAAACAGGGGGAAGAAGTGGACGGCAAAGAAGGTGATGGAGTGGACAGCAAAGAGGGTGATGGAGTGGACAGCAAAGAGGGTGAAGAAATGTGCACTGAACCCGACAAGGTCAGCGTGGGAACCATCATTGAGGTGCGCCCAGGTGAGAAGGTACCCATTGACGGCATCGTCGTCCAGGGCACGTCGACACTGAACACGATGGCACTGACAGGCGAAAGCATGCCACGAGCCGTCAGCACAGCCGACGAGGTCCTGTCGGGATGCATCAACATCAGCGGCGTGCTGCGCATACGAACCACCAAGACCTTCAGCGAGAGCACCGTCGCCAAGATTATACAGCTGGTGGAGGATGCCGCAGAACATAAGTCGCAGACAGAGGCTTTCATCACCAAATTCGCACGTATCTACACACCCATCGTGGTCATTGCCGCGCTACTCATCGCCTGCGTGCCACCCCTCGTCCTGTCCGCCTCGTCCCCACTCCATCTCCCCGCATCCACCTGGATCTACCGCGCGCTGATGTTCCTCGTCGTCAGCTGCCCATGCGCACTGGTCATCAGCGTCCCGCTCACATTCTTCGCCGGCATAGGCGGTGCATCGCGAAAGGGCATACTGGTCAAGGGAGCCAACTTCCTCGACGTGCTGGCTAAGGTAGACACCGTGGTCTTCGACAAGACAGGCACGCTCACACACGGACAGTTCACTGTGCAGGCAGTACACCCCGACATCCACGACCCGCAGCAGCTCCTGCACCTGGCAGCCCACGTGGAGCACTTCTCCACACACCCCATCGCAGCCGCCCTGCGCAATGCCTTCCCGGAAGAGGCTACCGACGGATGCATCATTAGCAGCGTAGAGGAGATAGCAGGAAAAGGCATACAGGCCTGCGTCGACGGCAACACGGTCTGCGTGGGAAACACTAAACTGATGGATGCTGTCGGAGCACAGTGGCACCCGTGCAGCCAATGCACTCAGGACGTAGGTACCGTCATACACGTAGCCATCAACGGCAGCTATGCCGGACATATCGTCATCAACGACCAAGTGAAAACCGACAGCGCCGAAGCCATCGCACAACTGAAACAGCTGGGAGTGAAAAGGACCGTGATGCTCACCGGCGACCGGCAGGAGGTGGCGGCACGAGTGGCTGCAGAGCTGCGCCTCGACGAATATCATGCCGAACTGCTACCTGCAGACAAGGTCGAACAAATAGAAAACCTCCGTTCGGACTCCGCATCCCTGCAAGGCAAGTCCGAAAACATGATTGCTTTCGTGGGCGACGGCATCAATGATGCACCCGTACTCGCAAGAGCCGATGTAGGCATAGCCATGGGAGCCCTGGGCAGCGATGCTGCCATCGAAGCGGCCGACGTCGTACTAATGGATGACAAACCCGCAAAAATAGCCACAGCCATACGCCTGGCACGCCGAACCATCAGCATCGCACGACAGAACATCTGGTTTGCCGTCGGGGTGAAGGCCGCTGTGCTCGTACTGGCAGCCATCGGGCTGGGAACCATGTGGATGGCGGTGTTTGCCGACGTTGGAGTCACCGTGCTCGCCGTGCTCAACGCCATGCGGGCACTCAAAAGCTGACGTCAGTTGATTTTCGACGTCATCGGACCGCGGACACCCTTGTACGCCCTCAGATAAGCCTTGGCAGAACCAAAACTGAGAAACATGTCAAGACGCACGGGGATGTGGTTGTCATCGTCGGTCACATAGAAGCGGATCAGCTCGTGGTTCTCATCATCCTCGCGCTCATAGAACGAAAACACCAGACAGCGGAAACGTTCGTTGCTACCGTCTATCTTGAAGTTCTCCTTGCCCCGATACGTCAGCCAAGAGTTGGTCAGACTACGCGCATCGCTGATAGGCATCGGAATCACATCGCCCTTGTTGAGCTTCGATGCGTCGAAATTACGCGCACGGAGGAAGATGCTCATCATGTCGTAGATGCAACTCGTATACTCCTTCTCCTTCCAGTGCTGCTCGCCGTCGGCATCAATACGGTGCATCTTCAGGTGACAGTTGTTACGGGGATAACTGTACCAGAGCTCGTCTACATAGTAGCGCTTACCCTCCAAGGCTCCTTTCCGGAAGTACAGAGGAGACAGGTCCTGGGCACTGCAATACGACAGCAGGGTGTCGCGCATGACAAACACACCGTCCAGACGACTGTTGCCACGAGTGGTCAGACTGGTTCGATAGGCCTGCTGACCCTTGAACGTGGAGACAACCGTCGACATGGAAGCAGAGCCGACCTTAAGCCACACAAACTTCCAGTTGAAATACAGCTCGTAAGCCAGAAACTCACCACCGTTAAACGCTTTATTCTCAATGCCACACGATGACTGTGCCACGGCGGGCGACATGAACAAAGAACACTGCACCAAAACCAGTGTGCACAGCATCATCAATCGATTTCTTATCATTATTAATCCTGTTTAGTTGCTTATCAATAATAATTCTGTCGTTTACTTACTCTCACCTCTTATATATTGTATACCCAAATCGCGGGCACGGTCGGCATTGCGGTTGCGAAGCTGCTTCTGCTTGTCGGGCTTCTGCTTGACAATCGCACGGGGTTTCTGTTCAAAAAGGGGCACGGATGTCAGGTTCCACTGGCGCGTCAGGTCCCATTTGGCCTTACACTCTATCTTCTCACGATAATAGTACACAGGCTCGGGCTGCTGGTCGCTATCGTAGAGACCCGTATCCCAAACACCGTTGCCGTTACGGTCGATGAAAGCACGCATATAGTAATTAGCGGGCTTCAGATAGATGAACTCAGCCACCCCGGAAGCATCGGCAAGTACCTGTTCCTGAACCTTGTCCTGAGTGTCCAGCAACTGAACGATGATGGAGTCGGAAAGCGGTACACCGCGAATCTCCATGGTTAACGACCCGTAGTCATCCTCCTTGCCTACACGTATCGACTGCTTCACATTCTTGCACTCCAAACCGTAGATGCCCTGGAAAGCTGCAGAATCGATTTCGACGGCGTATTCCGAATCCAACTGCCAATCGGCATCAAGCAGGTAGCGACGGATATCCACAGCCACCAGACGGCAAGATGCCGGCTGCCAAAGCGTGTCGACCTTCTGCATGAGGTGAACACCTGCGGTGTCGCAGCGGCTCAGGGGCTCTTCCGTTTCAAGATAGACATGCTGGAGGGGAGTAATCTGACTGGAGCTCAACTTCACTGATAGCCATTCGCGCGGCATCACACTGTCGTAGCGTTCTTCGCGCTTTTTCCTCTTCTCCTGATCCTTCTGCCACTTCTCAAAGGCTTTCTGCTTCTCTTTCATACGTTTCTCGTAGGACACCTTTACCACGAATTCCATCGTGTCGACAGTCTCCACCAGCTGTCCAAGACTGTCGGTCATCAGATAGGTCAGCTCGGTGCGCAGCGTGTCCTGATTCACCAGCAGCGTGTCCTTCAGCCAGTAGGTCAGCGTATCCTTCTTCTGCGACGCCTCCAGGATAAAGGCATCGTCGCTACGATAGTTCAGGCCGCGCAGGCGGGGCAGCGTGTCGTTGCCATAGCTGAAAAAGAGTCCCAGGCGGTCAGGATCTTTGCGCTCCGTCTTCACCAGATAGCGGTTGGTCTGCGGTTCCTGGAAGCACAGCATGGTCACGTTGTCGGGCAGGAAGTGGGTGTAGCCCACACGGATAATGCTGTCGATATGCAGCGAGTCGCGCCAGATGGTGTCCTGACGGATGTCGGGCTTCCATGTAGGACGGATGCTGTCGTGGTTGAAGGCTATCAGTTCGCTCTTCTGACTGAACACAAAGTCGCCGTCCATATCCTGAAGCGCAAAACAGCGGTACACACCCGGTGCCACGCCCTTGATGGTGAAACGGCCGCTGCCATTGGTGCGCCCAATACGCACCATCGGCTTTTTGTGGAACAGCGAGTCTTCGAAACTGTCGTACAGGCCCACCATCACACCTTTGATGGGCTCCAGGTTCTCAGCATTCAGGCAGTAGCCCGACACCTCAAGTGTGTCTATATGGTCGCCTGTGGAGAAACTGAAGGTGTAGTTTCCCATCGGGTTGCCCTCGTTGTTGTCGGTGATAGCATCACTAAAATCAATGGTATAGGTAGTATTATCCCTCAGCGAGTCCTTCAGCGTGATGTAGATGTGCTTGCCGGAAGGCTTCACCTCGGCCTGCTCTATTTGCGGCGGCGAGATGATGACCTTGTTCTGGGCATCCTCCAGCTTGATATACTCATTGAAACTGATGGTCACTTTCTTGGTTGTCACGTCTACTGCCTTGTCGGTAGGCGTTGATCCCACCACGCTGGGAGGCGTATCGTCGTACCAGCCGCCATCGGGCGTACCCATGCGGGCACAACTCGTCACAAGAAGCAATGTACACTGAACTGCGAACAGGAGTATGATGATTCTGATGACTTTCATTTCTTTTGCAATTTGTTCATTACAAGCAATTCATCCAGCTGCCTGCGTTCATTACTCAGGCGCGGCACTTTGTGCTGACCGCCCAACTTACCCTTGCTCTTCAGCCAGTCGTTGAAGAGGTCGCGACGTGCCTCAACAATCTCCAAAGGCTGAAGGGTGATGTCCTTGAAACGCTTCGCCTCGTAGTCGCTGTTCAGTTCCTGCAGCTTGCGGTCCAGAATGTCGGCAAACTGCTGCAGGTCGTCCGGAGACTTCGAAAACTCAATAAGCCACTGGTGACGGCACTTCGCATTCGCATCCATAAACACAGGAGCAGCGGTGTATTCCAGCACCTGGGCTCCCGTACACTCACAGGCGTACTTCAGGCCTTGCTCGGCATTGTCGACAATAAGTTCCTCGCCGAAAGCATTGATGAACGACTTGGTACGACCGGAGATAAAGAACTTATAAGGATTGGTGGAGGTGAACTGCACCGTGTCGCCAATCATATAGCGCCACAGACCGCACGAGGTAGAGATGAGCAAGGCATAGTTCTTGCCCGTCTCCACACCCCAGAGCGGCACAATGGTGTCGGTGCCCATCTCCTGGAACTCGTAGAACACGTCGTAGTCGAGCATCAGCAGCATCGACTTGTCTGTCGGGTCGTCCTGAATACCGAAGAAACCCTCGCTGGCATTATAGGTCTCCATATAGTGCATACGGGGACTGGTGATAAGATGCTCGTACTGCTCGCGGTAGGGCGTGAAGGCCACACCACCGTGGAAGAACACCTCTATGTTAGGCCACACCTCCTCCAGATGCGTCTTACCAGAGAGCTCCATCACGCGGTTCAGCACCGACAGCATCCACGAAGGCACTCCGCTGAGATTGGTCACGTTCTTGTTCATCGACTCACGGGCTATGCGGTCGCGCTTCACCTCAAAGTCGCTCAGCAGGGCAGTCTTCTTCGAAGGCACACGCACCAGGTTAACCACGGGGTTGATGTTCTCGATGAGAATGGCACTGAGGTCACCCACCAGCGAGCCCGGCAGGTTGTAGTTCGGCGCATGACTGCCGCCCAGGATAAGTCCCTTGCCATCGAACATCCGGCTCTGAGGGTTGTTGCGCAGGAACATCGACACCACATCGCTGCCACCCTTATAGTGTATGCGCTTCAGACCGTCGGCCGACACGGGGATGAACTTCGACTTGTCGTTGGTGGTACCGCTCGACTTGGCATACCATTTCACTCGTCCGGGCCAAAGAACATCAGTTTCGCCCTGACGCATACGGTCAATGTCGCCTTTCAACTCCTCATAGGTGTTGACGGCATTGTTACGCACAAAATCCTCATAGGTCTTAGTGGCACCAAACAGATGATGCCGTCCGTATTCAGTATCCTTGGCTTTTGTCAACAGGCGCATCAGCACATCGTGCTGCAACTGCTCGCCCTGGTTGTTATGTTTCTCCAGTTCCCGCCATCGCGATGCAAACAGCGGTCTTACCATTCCAGTCAGACTCATAATTGTTCCTTATGTGTATAAAGCGGTGCAAAGGTACTGCAAACTTTTCTAATATGCGAAAGTTTTGACATTTTTTTGCCCTTCTTTACCAACGGTCGCGGGTCTGGATGTCGTCGCCCCAGCGGTGGTCCTTGGGGAAGGGCTGTCCGCCCCAGGCCTTCACCTGCGTCCACGGCTCTGCCTTGCATGTCCAGAAAGGATGGTCGGCAGGCAGGCCGAGGGGCATCAGCGACAGCGAGGTCATATAGAGCGAGCCGTTGTTGGTGTACCAGTCGGCCACATCAGGCTGATGTCCGCAGAAGCCGATGGTGAGAAAACCGCCGTCGTTGTAGTTCTGCTGCTGGTCGTACATGCGGTGCATCACCTGCGTGAGGGCGGCACGTACCTGACCGTTGCTCAGTTCCTTGGGCAACTTCTGATGCCACGCCATCAGAGCCAGCGGCTGCATAGCAGCCATACGGTAGGGTATGGAGCGGCCGATGACGGGAAACGTTCCTTCGGGCGAGATGAAACGTTCGAGGATGATGCTGTACTTCTGCGCACGCTTCAGGGCGCGGTCGTAGTATTTCTGGTACTCCAGCCGCGTATTGGCACGGGCATCAATCATGTTCTGCAGCGTCTCCAGATACATGGCATGGAAGACGAAACTGGAGTAGTAGTCGAAGGCAAAGACGGGACCGTCGGCATACCAGCCGTCGCCCACATACCACTCCTCCACCTTGCGGATGGTCATCATCACGCGGAAGTCATCGTACTCCTTAAGTCCGGCGGCCTTGGCTATGAAACTCTCAATGACACTGGAGAAAAGGAACCAGTTGGTGTAGGGCGGCTCTATGCTGCGCAGCTTCTTGAATTCGGCGATATAGCGGTCCTTGGTCTGCTGGTCGAGGGGCAACCACAGGGTGTCATAGCCGCGGATGAACGACTCGGCGATATAGGCGGCATCGACAAGGTTCTGCCCCGAGGCACCCCACACCAGATAGTCGGGCGACTGCGGGTCAACGCTGTTCTTATAGCTGGCCAAGGCCCACTCGCGGAGTTGGCGTCGCATCTCAATCTCCTTTACACTGGCAGCGGAACTGTCGGGCAGCGCCAACCAAGGGGCAATGCCTGCCATGAGTCGGCCGAAAGTCTCCATATAGACCACCTTTCGGTTGCGGTTGTCGAACGAGGGCGAGAACTCGGTCTGCATATTCTTCTGAAGTTCGCCCTTAGCCATGTTTTCCAGCACGGGCTGTGCCATACGCCAGGCCTCCTGGCACCAGTATTCGCGATCGGACAGGGGCTCAGCCTGCTTCTTCTTGGCACTGATGGGTGCTGCGAGCACTGCCATCGCCAGCATCAAAAAAAGCTGTTTCATCATACTTTATCAGATATTATTTGTTTATGACTGGGCAAAGGTAAGAAAAAAAACTGAGAATGAGCCTTAAATAAAACTAATTTTTAAGGACAGATGATAGGAGTGTCATGGAAAATGCTTAATTTTGCACGCAATTTTTTGAACGTTACACATATTTATATAGAGAAAAGGAAATGGATAAAGTGAGTTATGCCCTCGGATTGGGCATCGGACAGCAGTTGGCACAGATGGGTGCCAGCGACTTGAATGTCGATGATTTTGCACTGTCCATCAAGGATGTGCTGGCAGGTAACGAACTGAAAGTGTCGCACCGCGAGGCACAGCAAATCGTGCAGGACTATTTTGCCAAGAAAGAAAAGGCCATGCAGGCAGAGCGTGCCGAACAGGGCAAGGCTGCCAAAGAGGCTGGCGAGAAATATCTGGCTGAGAATGCCAAGAAAGAAGGCGTAATCACCACACCCAGCGGTCTGCAGTACCAGGTACTGAAGGAAGGCAACGGCAAAAAGCCAACTGCCAAGGACAGCGTGAAGTGCCACTATGAGGGATTCCTCATCGACGGCACCGTCTTCGACAGCAGCGTACAGCGTGGCGAGCCCGCCGTCTTCGGTCTGCAGCAGGTGATTGCCGGCTGGACCGAAGGTCTGCAGCTGATGTCCGAAGGTGGCAAGTATCGCTTCTTCATCCCCTATCGTCTGGCCTATGGTGAAGGCGGTGCCGGACAGATGATTCCGCCGTTTGCCACGCTGATTTTCGATGTGGAACTGATAGAAGTGGTATAAAGAAGGAAAGAACATTAAAAGGTTAATTTAATTATACAATGAAGAAGTTTTCTATTTTGGCCGTTATGGCCATCGCTATTGTAACGATGATTTCGTGCAATGGCAACAGCCCCAAACCCAGTTTGAAAAATGATGTTGACACGCTGAGCTACGCCATCGGTATCGCACAGTCGCAGGGACTGAAGAACTACCTGTCTCAGGCAAAAGGCATCGACACCACCTATATGTCGGAATTCCTGCAGGGTGTGAACGATGCTATCAACGCTGACGAGGACAAGTCGAAAGAAGCCTACTTTGTCGGTATTGAAATCGGTCAGCAGATTAACAACATGGTAAAGGGACTGAACTATCAGCTCTTTGCCGACGACTCCACACAGAGCATCTCCGTACGTAACTTCATGGCAGGTTTTGCCAGCGCCGTCATGGGTCAAGACACCCGCATGACCGTCGCCGAGGCCGACTCTACTGCCCAGGCTCTGTTCCAGGCTATCAAGGCTAAGACTCAGGAGAAGAAGTTCAGCGAGAACAAACTGGCCGGCGAGCAGTTCCTGGCCGAGAATGCCAAGAAGGAAGGCGTGAAGACCCTGCCCTGTGGTGTGCAGTACAAGGTGATTAAGGAAGGCAACGGCGCTCTGCCCACCGACACTTCTGTCGTTGTCGTCAACTACGAGGGCCGCCTCATTGACGGCACCGTGTTCGACGCATCGAACCGTCATGGCGACAAGCCCGCTGAGTTCCAGGTGGGTGGTGTCATCAAAGGATGGAAGGAAGCCCTGAAGGCCATGCCTGTCGGTTCTGAATGGGAAATCTACGTCCCCCAGGATCAAGCCTACGGTCCTAATCAGCAGGGACAGATTCTTCCTTTCTCAATGCTTATTTTCAAGGTAGAACTTGTTGATGTGAAGTAATCTCTCACGGTATGAAGAAGATATTCATGATAGCACTCGCCCTTGTGGTGAGTGCTTCTTTTAGCACCATCGAGGCTAAGAAGAAAAAAGACAAGAAAGGCGACAAGAAAGAGCAGGTGAAAGAGCCTGTAGTACTGACCACGAGCAGCGACACACTCAGCTATGCCACCGGAGCGGCTTTCACCAACGGCCTGCTCCCCTATCTGCAGGGACAGCTGAATGTCGACACGGCCTATATGGCCGATTTCGTGCAGGGCTTCGAAGAGGCCGTGAGAGCCATGAACGACCCACGGCAGAAAGCCCGTATGGCCGGCATACAGATTGCCGATCAAGTGAGCAACCGTATGCTCGACGGTCTGAAGCGCGACTTGGCAGGAGCCCCCGACTCCATTGTCGACCAGCTGTTCTTCCGCGGATTCACCGACCAGTTGCAGAACGACACCACCGTGATGAACTACAAGCAAGCCGAAAAGCTGTCGCAGGCCATGATAGAAACCAATCGTCAGGCACGTATGGAGAAGCTCACCGCCCAAGGAAAGGCCTTCCTGGCAGAAAATGCCAAGAACCCCGATGTCATCGTGATGCCCAGCGGTCTGCAGTACAAGGTGCTGAAGCAGGGCGAAGGCCAGGTGCCCACGAAAACCGACAAAGTGAAGGTTCACTACGAGGGTCGCCTTGTCGACGGCACGGTGTTCGATGCGTCTTCAAAACACGGCACAGCACCTGCTACTTTCCGTCCCGACCAGGTCATCAGCGGCTGGACCGAGGCTCTTACCATGATGCCCGTAGGCAGCAAGTGGCAGCTTTTCATCCCCCAGGAGTTAGGCTACGGTTCACGCCAGCAGGGGCAGATTCCCCCTTACTCTACGTTAATTTTTGACGTTGAACTGGTCGATATTGAGAAATAAAGAGTAAAAAAGTTGCAGGTTTCAATTTAATTTCTTACTTTTGCTGACAAATTGTAAAACAGCTAAGTTTGAAATGGAGAAAATTGACAATCTGGACAAGAAAATACTAAGCATCTTGTCAAAGAACGCTCGCATCCCGTTTAAGGATGTGGCAGCAGAATGCAACGTGTCGCGTGCCGCCATTCATCAACGCGTGCAGCGACTGATTGACAACGATGTCATCACTGGAAGCGGTTTCGACGTGAACCCCAAGTCACTGGGCTATCGCACCTGCACCTATGTAGGTATCACGCTCGAACGCGGTTCCATGTACAAGGATGTGGTGAAGCGGCTTGAACTGATACCCGAGATTGTGGAATGCCACTTCACCACAGGTCCTTATACCATGATGGTAAAGCTCTATGCCCGCGACAACGAACAGCTGATGCACCTGCTCAACGGACAGCTGCAGGAGATTCCCGGCGTAGTTGCTACCGAGACGCTGATCTCTCTGGAACAGAATATTAAGCGCGATATCCCGGTTCACTTTGAAGAGATAGAATAATGAGATCATTCGATTTGAACACCATACTGACCGACATGCACCAAGCGTTTCCTGTGGCACAATGTCGGCCAGTTATTGGTATTACCGGAAACTACGGGGAGCTGACGTGCAAGCTGGGCGAAGGCTACTACAAGCAGATTGTGGCAGCAGGAGGCACTCCCCTCATCATCCCTCCCATCTCAGACGAAGCCGTGCTTATCAACACCTTGGAGCATATCGATGCCCTGCTGCTCAGCGGCGGTGCCGACATCAACCCCCTTTATGCCGGCGAGCAACCAGAGCCTCAACTGGGCGCCATCAACCATGAGCGCGACCTGCCCGAACTGCTCATCACACGCTTAGCCTATCAACGTCAGATACCCATCTTGGGCATCTGTCGGGGCATACAGACGCTGGCGATGGCATTGGGAGGCAAGGTGGTGCAGCACATAAAGACCGACATCAAACATTCGCAGGATGCCGACCGCTCTGAGCCAACCCATTCCGTCACTATCACCCCCGATTCCACCTTATATAATATATATAACGATTCTCCATCCACCAAACTCCATTCACCATTTACCATCTACGTCAACTCGTTCCACCACCAGGCCGTGAGCGAGGCTGGCGACAAACTGCGTGTCGTAGCTCAGTCGCCCGACAGCATCATTGAAGCCATAGAGAGCAGCGAGTTCAAGTCCATCCTGGGGGTACAATGGCATCCTGAATGTATGGGAAGCGACGGGCTTCCCCTGTTCCGCTGGCTGGTGACAGAAGCTGAGAAATACCAGAAAGTCAGACAAACACACGAGCATGTGCTGACGCTCGACACCCATTGCGACACCCCCATGTTCTTCCCACAGAACGTAGACTTTGGCAGTCGCGACCATCGCCTGCTGGTCGACCTGCACAAGATGACGGAAGGCAGACTCGACGCTACAATCATGGTGGCCTATCTGCCACAGGAGAGCGAACAATGGAAAGGAGTGCTGGGTGAGAAAACGGCCTTTGCCGACCATATTTTCGACACGATAGACAGCATGGTGGCTGCCAACAGCCGCCATCTGGCCATTGCATATACACCGCAAGACCTGTGGGACAACAAGAAGGCAGGACGCAAGAGCATCATGCGAGGCATAGAAAACGGGCTTGCCCTTGAAGGCCGTCTGCAGAACGTGCAGCACTTTGCGGAGCGCGGCATCGTCTACATCACCCTCTGCCATAATGGAGACAACGACATCTGCGATTCTGCACGCGGCAGTCAGACACACGGCGGCGTGAGCGCTTTCGGTGAGCAGGTTATCCATGAGATGAACCGCTTGGGACTGATGGTCGATCTGAGTCATGCCCACGAAAAGAGTTTCTACGATGCACTCGACATCTCGGCGCAGCCCATCGTGTGCAGCCACAGTTCCGCACGTGCCCTATGCGACCATCCGCGCAACCTGACAGACGACCAGATGCGTGCACTGGCCCGGAAAGGCGGTGTCTGCCAGATTACTCTCTATGCCGGATTCCTGAAAGTTCATGGCGAGGCTACCATCCTCGATGCGATGGCACATCTGGATCACGCCATTCAGGTGATGGGCATCGACCACGTGGGTCTGGGCACCGATTTCGATGGCGACGGAGGCATCCGTGGCTTGGCCAACGCCAGCGAACTCCAGTTGTTCACGCGTCAGCTGCTGGCTCGCCAGTACAGCGAGGCTGACATCCAGAAAATCTGGGGAGGCAACTTCCTGCGCGTCATGCAGCAGGTGCAAAGCGCGCGTCCGTCATCTTTTTAAGTAAGTTTCACCTAACAAACGTAGATAATACAGAATAAAATTCGTAACTTTGCACGCAAACTGAAACAAAAGCGCAATGAAGACAAACTACGAAATCAGATATGCCTCCCACCCCGAGGATGCCCGCCATTACGATACGGCACAACTGCGGCGCCATTTCCTCATTGAGCGCCTCTTTGCCGCCGACGAGCTCAACATGGTGTATTCCATGCACGACCGCATGGTGGTCGGCGGTGCCATGCCTGTCAGCGAAGCCATCGTCCTGGAAGCCATCGACCCCCTGAAAGCCCCTTTCTTTACCAGTCGCCGCGAAGTAGGCATCTATAATGTAGGCGGTTCCGGCGTGGTACGCATAGGCGACGAGACCTTCACGCTTGACTATAAGGAAGCACTCTATATAGGTCGGGGCGACCGCGAAGTATCATTCCTGTCGGTCGATGCATCCCAACCTGCCAAGTTCTATTTTAACTCTACCACCGCCCATCAGGCCTACCCCTGCAGGAAAGTGACAAAGCAGGATGCCGTGGTGGCCCACATGGGCAGTCTCGACATGAGCAACGAGCGCCATATCAATAAGATGCTGGTCAATCAGGTATTGCCTACCTGTCAGTTGCAGATGGGCATGACAGAACTGGCTACCGGTTCGGTGTGGAACACCATGCCCGCCCATGTGCATGCCCGCCGGATGGAGGCTTACTTCTATTTCGAACTGCCTGCAGATCAGGCCGCCTGCCATTTCATGGGCGAGCCTCAGGAGACACGACATCTGTGGCTTCACAACGAGCAGGCAGTACTGTCGCCCGAGTGGAGCATACACTCAGCTGCCGCCACCCACAACTACACGTTTATCTGGGGCATGGGCGGCGAGAACCTGGATTATGGCGACCAGGACTTCTTTGCAATCACCGATTTGAGATAATTACTGATCAACTTACAATACTTATTAACTTATAAACTTACACAATTATGGCAAACTTATTTTCACTCGAAGGGAAGAACGCATGGATTACCGGTGCTTCCTATGGTATTGGTTTCAACATCGCCAAGGCTTTCGTAGCCGCTGGTGCCAAGACGATTATCTTCAATGACCGCAACGAAGAGGCTCTGCAGCGCGGACTCGACAACTATAAGGAGGCTGGCATCACCAACGTGAAAGGCTATATCTGCGACGTTACCGACGAGAACGCCGTGAAGGCCCTCGTAGAGAAGATTCATGCAGAAGTGGGACAGATTGACATTCTGGTCAACAATGCCGGCATCATCAAGCGCATCCCCATGCACGAGATGAAGCGCGAGGAGTTCCAGCAGGTCATCGACATCGACCTCGTAGGTCCGTTCATCTGCTCCAGCGCCGTCATTCCTGAGATGATGGAGCGTCGCGAGGGTAAGATTATCAACATCTGCTCGATGATGTCGGAGCTGGGACGCGAGACCGTCAGCGCCTACGCTGCTGCCAAGGGTGGCCTGAAGATGCTCACCCGCAATATCTGCTCTGAGTACGGCGAGTACAACATCCAGTGCAACGGCATCGGCCCGGGCTACATCGCCACACCGCAGACCGCTCCTCTCCGCGAGCGCCAGCCCGACGGCAGCCGCCACCCGTTCGACTCGTTCATCTGCGCCAAGACACCTGCAGGCCGTTGGCTCGACCCCTCTGAGCTGGGTGGTCCCGCCGTGTTCCTGGCTTCACACGCCTCGGATGCCGTCAACGGTCACGTGCTCTATGTAGACGGTGGTATTCTGGCTTACATTGGCAAACAGCCCAAATAACAGCCAGCAGTGAAACAACTGTAACAAAGAAATGGAGGCACCCGCGAAGGCGCCTCCATTATTTTTGAACTTTCTTTACAAAAGAATTAGTTCAAAGCCTCAGCAAACTCGGCACCAGCCTTGAACTTGGCAACCTTCTTGGCAGCAATCTTAATCTTTGCCTTCGTTGCGGGGTTGATACCCTCACGGGCGGGGCGCTCGCTAACAGCGAATGTACCGAAACCAACGAGAGCAACTTTATCACCAGCCTTCAGGGCATCCTTAATAGCTGCTACAGTAGCGTCCAGAGCTTTCTTAGAGTCAACTTTTGAGAGACCAGCACCAGCTGCAATCTTCTCTACCAATTCTGTTTTGTTCATAATTTTGTTAGGTTTTTAAAGTGAATTAATATGAATGGTTCAAATTATGACGCAAATATAAGGGAAAGTATTCAGAAAACAAACAAAATTTCGGAAAAAATCACTTTTTTAATGAAAAATAGTTGTTAACAGCCCCTTTTTCTATCAAAAAACAGATATTTTTCGTAATTTTGCGCCCAAAATAATAAGAATCGTCGTTAACTGTAAAAACATTATCATCAAGATGTTCCGTAACATTCCCATAATCACAAAGAATCTGCTCATCATCAATGTAGTGGTATTCTTGTTTTCCACGCTCTTTGGCAATGTGATGGAAAGATATGGCGCGCTCCACTTCTTTCTGGCCAGCGACTTCCATCTCTATCAGTTCATCACCTATCAGTTCATGCATGGCGGTTTTGCCCATTTGTTCTTCAACATGTTCGCCCTGTGGATGTTTGGCTGCGTGATAGAGAACGTATGGGGGCCGCGAAAATTCATTTTTTATTACATTGTGTGCGGCATCTTCGCCGGCATTTGCCAGGAGGTGACCCAGTTCTTCACCTTATATCATCTGTTGCTCGAGAGTTATCCCGACATCTCCATGGCCGACCTCTTCACCATGTCGGGACGCGAGAATCTCAACGGCATGCTTACCATCGGTGCCTCCGGTGCCGTCTATGCCATCCTGCTGGCGTTTGGAATGACGTTCCCCAACGAACGCATCTTCATCTTCCCCCTTCCCATACCCATCAAGGCCAAGTGGTTTGTGATGATCTATGCCGCCATCGAGCTGTTCTCAGCCGTAACGACAGCACGTTCTGCCAGCGACGGCATTGCCCACATGGCTCATCTCGGCGGCATGCTCTCCGGCGTCCTGCTCATACTCTTCTGGCGCAGCAAGACGGGCACCCACTTTAATCTGGGCAACCGGCTGAACCTGGGCGAGCGGTTCAGGCAGAACAACTGGTACAGCCAGGCTTCAGGCGCAAATCAGAATCGCCAACACCCCGCGACCGAGGTGCCCCGCGACGATATGGAGTATAATGCCCGGAAGAAAGCACGCCAGGAAGAAATCGACAAAATACTCGACAAGATCCGTTTGAGCGGCTACGACAGCCTGACCAAGGACGAGAAGCGCCGCTTGTTCGAAGCCAGCCACGAGAAATGAATACACTGAAGACCTTTCTGCTGAAAATGCTGACAGGAGCCAGTGCTTTCACGGCTCTGCTCATGGTGGCAGTGGGCTATAGCGACCTGCTTCCCCCCGAGGTGTGCCCGCTGCTGGCATGTGCAGGCATGTTCTTTCCCCTTTTCGTGGTGGCCAACCTGCTGTTCCTGCTTGTTTGGATCTTCGTGAAATGGCGCTATTGCTGGATTCCTGTGGCAGGCTTCGTCCTGGCCTTCATACCTATCCGCACCTATCTGCCCATTCATTTCGGCAGTTCCTCTGACGATGAAGGCATCACGCTCATATCATATAATGTGTGTGCCTATGGCGGCAACTTCAAGTACGAGGCAGCCGTCGACACCGTGGCCTCCTATCTGCAGCGCATCGATGCCGACATTGTGTGCCTGCAGGAAGACATGGGCGGCAAGGGTGGCAGCGGCTTCGATAAGCTGAAGACCCTGTATCCCTACAACGACACCGTCCACGTGTCGGAGAACCTTGCCCTCATCAATGCCGTCGGCATCCACAGCCGCTACCCCATTGTCCGCAAGGAGCGCATCCCGTATAAGTCCGTTGCCAATGGCTCTGTGGCCTATTATCTGCTGATTGATACCGATACCGTGCTGATTATCAACAATCACCTGGAGAGCACCCACCTCTCCGACAAAGAACGGCAACGCTACAAAGAGGTGCTGCGGGGTGAGATGGAGCACGAGGAAGCCGAGGCCGAGCTGCTGCAGCTCTTCGAGAAGCTGGGCGACTGCATGGTGATGCGCGCCCCACAGGCCGAAGCCGTACACCAATATATTACCGCCCACAGCCAATATCCCACCCTGGTGTGTGGCGACTTCAACGACACCCCCATCTCGTATGCCCGCCATACCATCGCCAAGGGCCTCACCGACTGCTTCGTTTCGGCTGGCTGCGGCCTTGGTTTGTCATATAATCAGAAAGGATTTAACCTCCGTATCGACCACCTGATGTGCTCCTCTCACTTCGAACCTCAGGAGTGCCATATCGACAACAAAATGGATGCCAGCGACCATTATCCGCTCATTTGCAGGCTTAAAATGGCCCATAATCCTTAAAAAATGTTCGAAAGTTGGCCGAAAATTTTCCATTATGTAAAAAAATCACTATATTTGCAGGCTCATTTGCGCGAATATATTAATATATAACATAACCAAACAAAATGCAAAACAAAGGAATTGTAAAGTTTATTGCAGTCGCACTTATTCTTGTGTGCTGCTTCTATCTTTCCTTCTCGTTTGTGACTCGCCACTATGAAAGCAAGGCCGAGGCACTGCGTGCAGAGGTGAGTGAGAAGGCAGCCGAAGAATATTTGGACTCCGTGTCGTCTGAAGACCACGTATGGCTGGGAGCCTGGAGTCTGGACGAATGCCGTGAGATGGAAATTGGCCTGGGTCTTGACCTGAAGGGCGGTATGAACGTAATCTTGGAAGTGTCAGTACCTGACATTGTGGACTTTCTGGCCGGTCACAAACCCGACGAAGGTTACCGCAAGGCTTTCGAAGCCGCCAAGAAAGATGAAGAGAAGAGCCAGTCGGACTTCATCAGCCTCTTCGTGGAGCGCTGGAAGGAGTTTGGCGGCGGTCGTGCTCTTAACACCATCTTTGCCACGCAGCAGATGCGCGACAAGGTGAACACGAAGAGTACCGACGAAGAAGTCATCACCGCCCTGCAGCAGGAAGTAGATGCCGCTATCGACAATGCCGAGACCGTTGTCCGCACCCGTGTGGATAAGTTCGGTGTCGCTCAGCCAAACATTCAGAAGCTCAGCGGCCAGAGCCGTATCATGGTCGAGATGCCTGGTGCCAAGAAGGATAAGGACCGTATTCTGAAGCTGCTCTCCGGTAGCGCCAACCTGGAGTTCCAGGAGACCTACGATGCCAGCGACGCCCTGCCCTATCTGGCTCAGCTCAACGCCGCCTATATGGCCGAGTCGAGCAACGAGCAGGCCGACGCCCAGGACACCACAGCCGTTGCAGCCGAGGCGGCCGACACCGTGAAGGCTGCCGATGCCCTGCAGGCAGCAGCCCAGCAGGCAGCCCAGAGCAGCCAGACGGCTTCGTCGACCCAGACAAAGAGTCTGCTCAGCGTGCTCGACACCCGTTTCGCCGGCTCCGAGAGCCTGTGTATGGTGGGTTATGCCCATGTGACCGACACTGCCGAGGTCAACGAGATTATCTATTCACAGGTAGCCAAGAGCGTTCTGCCCAAGGAGATGCGTCTGCTCTGGGATGCCAAGGTGACCAAGCTCGAGAACCCCGAGACCCACAAGAAGACCAAGGTGCTTGCCCTCTATGCCATCAAGGTTAACGACCCCAACGGCAAGGCTCCGCTGACTGGCGATGTAGTGACCACCGCCAAGGACGACTATAGCAATGAGATTGGCAACGTTGGTCCCGTGGTGTCCATGCAGATGAACACCGAGGGTACCCGTATCTGGGCCAACCTGACCAAGATGAACGTGGGTCATGCCATCGCCATCGTCCTCGACGACGTGGTATACAGCGCTCCCCGCGTCAATGGTGAGATTCCCGGTGGTAGCTCGCAGATTTCAGGTAAGTTCACCCAGGCCGACACCAAGGACCTGGCCAACACGCTGAACTCTGGTAAGATGCCTGCCCCCCTGCGTGTGGCTTCCTATCAGATGGTGGGTCCGTCGCTGGGTGCACAGTCCATCCAGCAGGGTATCATCTCGTTCATCGTGGCTTTCGTGCTGCTGATGGCCGTCATGGTGCTGCTCTACAACTGGATTCCCGGTATGCTGGCCAACACGGCCCTGCTGTTCAACCTGTTCTTCACCCTCGGTATCCTGGCTTCGTTCCAGGCCGCACTGACCATGCCTGGTATTGCAGGTATCGTGCTGACCTTGGGTACAGCCGTCGACGCCAACGTGCTTATCTATGAACGTACGAAGGAAGAGCTCCGCAAGGGTCTGAACCTGAAGGAAGCCCTCAACCTGGGTTACTCGAACGCCTTCTCGGCCATCTTCGACTCTAACCTGACCTCGTTGATTACCGGTGTCATCCTGTTCACCGTGGGTACAGGTCCTATCAAGGGCTTCGCCACCACCTGGATCATCGGCATCTGTATTGCCTTCTTCACCGCTGTGTTCATGACACGTCTGGTTTACGACTTCCAGATGAAGCGCGACAAGTGGCAGCACCTCACCTTCACGACCCCGCTGTCGAAGAACCTCATGCAGGGCACGAAATTCAACTTCATGGGCGCATTCAAGATGTCGTATGCCATCTGGGGCGTCGCTGCCGTCATCTTCTGCATCAGCTTCTTTGTGCGCGGCCTGAGCAAGAGTATCGACTTCACCGGAGGTCGCAACTATGTGGTTGTGCTCGACAAGCAGGTGCCTGTTGAGGATGTGCGTGCCGCCTTCGACGGTGCCTTCGCTCAGAACGACACACTCAGCGCTAATCCCGAAGCTCCTGCCAGCACCACCATCATCGCCCTGGGCGATGCTGCCAACCGAACGGTGCGTGTGAGCACCAACTGGAACTACGACGTGAACAGCCCCGTGGTCGACGATATCATAGAGGACAGCATCTACAGCGTGCTGCGTGCTGCCGACCTCATCAAGGCCGAGACCAGCAAGGAAGACTTCCGCACGCCTCCCGCCAACGAGGAGGATACCTCTAAGGGCACCATCGTCAGCTCTACGAAGGTAGGCCCCTCGGTAGCTAAGACCATCACGCAGGGTGCCGTCATCAGCGTCATCCTGGCCCTGATAGCCATCTTCCTCTACATCCTGCTGCGCTTCCGCAACGTGGCCTTCTCTATCGGCTCTATCGTTGCCCTGGCCCTCGATGCCCTGGTGGTTATCGGCTTCTACTCGCTGCTCCACACCTGGGTGCCCATGTCACTGGAAATCGACCAGACGTTCATCGGTGCCATCCTGACGGTGATCGGTTACTCTATCAACGATAAGGTGGTGGTGTTCGACCGTATCCGCGAGAATATGCAGCTCTATGCAAAGCGCGACCGCAAGCGTCTGTTCAACGACTCGCTGAACCAGACCTTGGCCCGTACCATCAACACCTCGGTGACCACGCTGATTGTGCTGCTCACCATCTTCTTCCTGGGTGGCGACAGCATCCGCTCGTTCGCCTTCGCCATGATCCTGGGTGTTGTCTTCGGCACGCTGTCATCCATCTTCATCGCTGCCCCCACCGCTTATCTCACCATGAGCAAGAAGGACCGCAAGGAGGAGGTGTCCGCCGATACCGTTCCCGCCGCCAAATAAAAATCTAAACATATTTATAGCAAAAGAGGGGTGTGCATCGGCACATCCCTCTTTCTTTTGTTGATGCTTCGCGTCCGCGAGTTATATGCTCCACGGAGGCGAGTTTTATGCTCCGCGCATGCGAGTTTTATGCCCCACGGAGGCGAATTTTATGCCCCACAGAGGAACGCTCACATATAAAACTCGCATGCGCGAGGCATAAAACTCGCATGCGCGGAGCATAAAACTCGCTACTCTGGCACAAAGGGGTCGTTATAATAAGCATTAGTTCACTTATTTCATGGCGTACCAGCTGTCGGCAACGACGGCTTCGCGCACCATGTCAACGCCGGCCTGATCGTTGCTCACGGTCATGGTCTCGCCGCTCTGCAAGTAAGCCTCGACGGTGCCGTCGCTGTTGTAGCGCACAATGTTTCTGGTGATGCCGTTCTGCGTGATTGACCACGTATCGGTCTTGGCATCATGGTTGAACAGCGTCACATCGCCGTCCTCGGCAGTCACCACGTAGCCGTCCTCAACGACCTTCACGGTATAGTTGCGGCCGTCCTCGCCCTTCACCTGCTGAATGGTGTTGGCCTGCATGGGATTTTCGCCGCTCCAGAACTCAATGGTGTTGAGCACCAAAGCATCCACCACCAGGCAGATGGTGCCCACGATAGGCTGCAGAATCAGACCCACGATACCATTCACATACTTGTTGCCGGTCATGTTGCACTGCCACTTCGAGTACTTGTTGAACAGGCTGAACGAACCGATACACGATGAACACAGGAAACTACCTGCCAGCAGCACCACGGCTGCCTTCAAACTGATTTTCTTCATTGTTTTTGTTGTTAAATTAATAAATATCAAATTGTACTTAACTAACGGATGTCGTCGGCATTTATTGTATATGCGTCCATCAATTCGCGGAACAGGGGGTTGGAGGACAGAATGGCGGGATGGCCCACCATCAGCATCTGCTTGCGGGCACGCGTCAGCGCCACATTCAGTTTGCGGTCGATGGTCTGCCCTGTCTCGTCGACGAAGGCATTGCCCGTGAGGAACTCCATCTGATAGCGACGGGTCACCGTGAACGAATAGATGATCACATCGCGCTGCGAACCCTGGTAGCGCTCCACCGTATCGACCGACAGACCCTCGGGCAGCGGTTCGCCCTCACCGTCGGCCATGGCCTGGCGGATGGCAGCAATCTGGTTTCTGTAGGGCACGATGACGCCCACCGTCCTGGCCGGGTCGAAGCGTTCACCGTAGAAGTGCATGATGCGCCGCAGCAGCGTGGCCACCATACGGGCTTCCGCCGCGTTGGAGGTCAGCGTGGCGCGCTCTGTGCTGGGGGGCGTGACGGCAAAGAAGGCCATCCGCTGCGTCTGCAGTATCTCGTCCAGCCGGTCCTGCGGCTGCCGCTGGTATCCCAGCTGCTTTTCCGTCTGGTGCTGACAGGGCACCGCCATCAGTCGTCCGCCGTAGAAGTGCCGGTTGGCAAAGAGTGCCACGTCGGGATGCATGCGTCCCTGCCTGTCGAGCGTGCCTATGAAAGCCGTACGGCCCTGCGACTGCTCCCACCGGTAGAGCCGCTCAAACAGCGACTGGCTGCAGTCGTTGAGCCCGATGTCCCTCAGACACTGTTCCGATACCACCGTCTCGGCACTGTTTTGCTGCACCACGGCAGGCAACTGCTTGTGGTCGCCAATCAGCACGAACCGACAGATATGACTGCTTGCCAGCAGGCCGATGAGCGAGGGCTCCAGTATCTGCGAAGCCTCGTCAATATAGGCGGTATAGAAATGCTTCATCTGAAGGATAAACGGCCGGGCATTCATCATCGACGTGGTGCTCACCACGATGCGTGCCTGCTCAATCTGCTGCCTGCACTGCTCCAGACCGCCCTGCAGCCGCTCGTCAAGCAGGTGGCCGGCAAAACGGGGGTCGCAGGCAGCCGCCTGCCCCAAGCGCAGATAGTCAAGATGTGCATCGGTCAGCATGGCACAAATCTCGTCGACGGCCCTGTTGGTATAGGCCATCAGCAGCATGGCCGATGCCGGCTGCTGCATCTCTTCCTCAATCATAAACCGCAGGGCCATCGATGTCTTTCCCGTGCCCGGCGGGCCCACCAGCAGGAAGTAGTCGAGAGTCTGCTTCACACGCAGCAGCACGTCGTCGTAGTGGGGGTTGTAACTGCGTGTCAGCCGGCGGCGGGTGTCGGCCTCGGGTGCCCGCTGTCCCAAGAGCAGGGCTTTCCGCTCGGGTGCAGCCATGGTAAAGGCATGCAGGCTCCTGATGCTGCTGTTCGTTGCCACATCGCTTCCTGCGTGCTCTACGGCCCATGTCTGTCCGTCGTGTGGTGCCATGATGTCGGGGTTCTGCTGTCCGTCGTTCAGCAGCACCACCAGCTGATTGGCCGTCATTTCCTTCAGCGACCCCTTATAGAGTATGCTGCTTCTCACATCGGGAGTGCCGTCGTAGGCATACATGCACACCATGTCGCCCCGTCTGAAGTTCTTCGAGTCGGTGGCCGTGTCGCCCACCTCCAGGGTGATGATGTCGTAGCCGCCTCCTTTCGTCTGCTGCTGCCGCTTGCTGATGGTGAGTCCGGTATAGATGGTGCCGGCCTCAATCTTCTCGTCGAGCGACATTCGCCAGAGGTCGGCCCCGCAGCCGCCGCTGTGGTGCAGCGTCTGTTCGCTGCTGCCCAGTTTCTGTGCCCGCTGCTCTCTGTACACAAAGGTCATCATCCGCTCATAGTACGCACGTTCCAACGGCTGCATGCTGCGCAGATGCTGGCTCAGCTGTTCGGTCTCGGGCATCACGTAGCTGCAGAAGAAGGCATCTTTCTCTACCTGTGCGTAGATGACGTCAGTGCGTAAGAGCGGCGTAATGCGGCTGAACCCTTCGCGTGCTATCAGCAGCTCGGTTGCCACAATCTGGTTTCTCAGCTTCAGCGCCTCGCTGAACAGGCCTTTGTAGAAGTTCACGCGCATCAGGCCCTTTTGCGCCTCATATTTCGAGTAAAGCAGCCGAATGTCCAACTGGCTGCTACTCTTCCCGAAGTTATAGTGCAGGATGCCAAAGTACAGCAGCAGCTGCACGTAGTGATCCTCGCGCTGCATGCCGCGCTGGTCGTGGCTCTGCCGCTCTATCTTCATGTTGCGGCCGGCCTTCTGCTCCACCAGCAGCTTCATGTCGTCGGTCATCAGGTCCACGCGGCCCTGCAGACCCAGTTTCTCGCACACGAAACTGGGCTCCAGCAACATACGTCCCTGGTGCTGACTCATCAGCGCCACGGACTCCCGGATATGCTCCATCTGCTGCCGGGCTTCCTGTTTGAAGCGGGCCGCATTGAAGTTGCTGCAGGCACAGTATTGCAGGGCCTGCTCCCTGAACACCCGTTTCAGGGTCTCTTCCACCTTCGCTTGCGGCTGGTGAACCAGGTCGTCGAGGGCAGCACCGGCGAAGTTACCCATCAGGATGGCCTGCGTGTTGGCCTTCGGCTTCAACCTGTTGACGGTGTAGAGCAGCGGGTGGTGACCATAGGCGGTGAAGCAGGCCGCCAGTGCCGACACGTCAATCAGGAAGTCGGGCTCCACGACAATCTGTCCCGGCACCACCTTCTCTCCCTGCGTGTTGTTGTCCAGCAGGTTCAGCATCATCCCCGGTCGAAGCAGCTTGCCCAGGTATCCGAAGTCGCGGCCCTGCTCGGTGGCGGCATAGTCAATGCTCATCTCTCCCTCGTCGGTCTCAGCCACGATGGTGGTGGCATCGAAGGCACGCACGATGCAACGGATGTACCAGCGGTCAATGGTCAGTCCTTTAGGCTCTTGGCGCAGCAGGACGGGCAACAGCCGGAGCAAGCTGTCCGGCACATCGGTCTTGGTCACGGCGGATATGAGCAGTGCCGTTGCCTTGAGGTCGTACAGCCAGTCGCTCTCCGAGGGTATGGCGTCCATGTTCGAGTGTCTTCTGGCTGCCTGTATGGCCCGCTGCTCCTGACGCTTCATGCCCAGTTGGCGGCACACATAGTCAATCTGGGAAAAGAGGTTGCCGAAGGTGCCGCCGTGCTGTCGGCAGCCCTCGGCAGCACACAGCGCAATCATCCTGTGCAGCTCGCGCCTGCCGGTTTCCGTAGGCTTCTGCTGTGCCAGCTCGCCACAAATGCCAAATAGTTCCTGTGCATCCATCATAGGCGCAAAGATACGAATTATTTCCTTTATGGCCAAACAATTCGAACACAAAAAGAGGGAAGACAGGAGATACAGGGAAAGTAAAGAGGAGACAGGAAATACAGGGATAACAAAGAAAAAAGGGCGAGGTGCATCGGTGTGCCCTCGCCCATTTATAGGAGTTAATTGCGTGTAGCGCGATTACTTGACGATGACCTTCTCGGTGACGATGGTGCCATCGCTCATCATCTTCTTCACGATGCTGATGCCCTTCTGAGCCTTGTTGACACGACGGCCGTTGAGGTCGTAGATGCCGAAGGCGCTGACCTTGGCAGGAGCAACCTGCTCGGTCTCGATAGCATCAACCAGATCCTGATGTGCCTTACCATAGTCGAAGCCAGTAGCAGGAGCGGTGATGAAGAGCTGTACCTGGTCGAAGAATGCCTGTGCATTGGGACCCCATGTGCAACCGATGGTCAGCTGGCCATCGACGACAACCACGTCAGCCATTTCACGATCCCATCCAGCATTGTTGAACGGTGTGTAGGCAGCATAGTTGATTTCGGGATCGAGCTCGGCACCTTCTGCAACAGCGGGAGTGCTGGACAGCTTCACATAGAGGTTGTTGCCCTGGCTGTCAGAAGAGTTGTCGTTGGCACGAGCCTTGATGGTGTAGATACCAGCGGGCAGGTCGGTGACGGTCTGCTCGGTAGTGGCCTGTGCGTGCCATCCCGGGTGAATAGCGCAGTCCTCTGCATACGGGGTCTCCTTGCTGTGAGAATTAGACCAGTCGCTCCAGCCGAAGCCGTTACCACTGATGTTGGTCCAACCGGGAACCTCGGTAGACAATGCAGGAGCATACATGTTCGGGTTCTTCACGAAGACGGTCATGTCGTAGCTCGGTGTGGTGAGAGTCTCCTCGTCAACAGGGAAGAGGTTGTTCTCGCCCTTCAGCTGATCGTAGAGCACAGTCTTCAGGCGGGTCTTGAGAGCCTCGGCCATATCGTCATCGTCGCCAAAGATCTTGAGGGCCTCAACGATGAGCTCATCGTCCTCGGCAACACCCAGAGACTTCAGAGCCTCGATACCCGAGCGGATGCGCTCGTTCAGAGCAGCGTAACCCGTGGTCTTGAGAGAAGAAGCACCAACGGTGAACATACCACCAGCAATCTTGTTGACATCAGCGAGCTCCTTGTTGGCAGCAGCCAGAGCATCGTTGTCGGTCAGCACGTCGAAGGTGTAGACGAGCTGCCAGTCATGGGTTTCTTCCTCACCCTCGGCAGCAGGTGCAGCCTTGTCTTCCCACTGAGAGGTAGCGTGATACTTCTCGGCGAGAGCATTGACCTGAGCAAACAGGTCGGTAGTCATGAACTTCTGCTTCTGGTTGGGCTTGCCATTGTCCTCGGCAGCAGTAACCTGGCGCACGATGTCGCAAGTCTTCTTGATGTTGGCATCATAGGTGTCGCAAGCCTCCTTGTGAGCCTTCACAGTCTCACCAGCCTCATCGAGAGAAGCAGCAGCCTCCTTATAAGTAGAAGGATTATAATAGGTGGCCATCTCAGCCTCAACCTTCTCTACGAGAGCCTTGAGGGCATCAACATCGCCACCAGCATAGCGCTCGTCGGCATTGTTCTCCAGAGTCTTCTTGGCATTCTCAATAGCCGTGCTGAGCAGACGGGTCTCCTCACCACCAACGGTGTTGGGAATATACTCTACCTTGATGTCGCCAATGGCAGCACCATCGCCCCAGCCGCCGCAAGCACCATTCTTGTCGCCTACAACGAAGCGGATGACATAGTTGCCAGCCTCAGGAGCAGTGAACTCCATGTCAACGCGGTGACAATCGCTTGTCTGGTTGTAGTAGAGAGTGAGTTCCTGAGATTTCTCAGCAACGAGCTGATCCTCCTCAGTGACAGAACCGTCAGAGCTGATAGCGCTTTCGGGGAATATCTGTGCCTTTATAGAACGCTCGCTATCGCGATCCCAACGGGTAGCACCAAAGGTGAGGTGATAGGTCTTGGCAGCGAGGGTGAGCTTCTGCTCTTCAGTACCGAACCATGCATAGGCATTCTTGTCGCCAGAACCGCGAGAGCACAGGTACAGCAGATTGGTAGCAAAACTGCCTTGGCTTGTCACCAGACGGCAGCCAGAGCCAGAGTTAGCAGCCTGAATGACACTTTCGTAAGCCACCTGCCAGCCAGCACCACCGTTGGCAAAGTCGTCGGTGTAGATGGTCTCCTGCTGATCATTGGGATCGATAACTACAGGACCGAAGTTAAGCTTGAACTCAAACTTGCTGAATTCGTCGTCGCCCAGGATTTCCTCCTGAGGATAAACCTTGTCAATGAGCAGGGTGTGCTCACCAGCAGCTACATCGCCCTCAGTCTCAAGGGTGAAAGTAAACTCCTTAGCGAAGCCAGTGGCTGGAGCAACCTTCAGATCAACATCGTCCAGCTTAGCCACGATCTTCTCAGCGTTGGCATTGGTAACAAACGACACCTTGAAGGTCTTCATGGTGAGAGGCAGGTTGAATGCACCATCCTCGGGATCGGCGGTATCCAGCTTGGGAGCCTGACCCAGGTAAGACACATTCTCGGAAAGACCACTCAGATAGGTGGCAGTCATATCGGTGAAGTCCTTGACGTCCTCGCCTTCATAGCGACCGGCGGTGTACTTCAGACGGAAAGCAGCATCGGCAGGGTTGGTGAAGCTGATTTCCACTTTGTCTTCAATATCCTCAGAATAAGGCTCGTTGACGAATACCCAGAGGTAGCCATCCTCGCGTGCCTCGACAGAGAGGATAGAAGAAGTAGTGCCATTGATCTTAACAGAGACGCACTCGTTGGGATAGATGACGCTGTTGTTGTTGTTAGCCTTCACCAGATCCTTCAGGTTGCAGTTCTCACCGAAGTCCAGACGAATGACGTCGGTATCGAAGTTGGCCTTAATCTGACCAAGAGCAGTCTTCTCCTTATAAATATAGAAGTGAACGTTCTTAAAGAAGAAGTTGATGGGCTTGTTAGAGTTGTTCAGGTCGAAAGCGATAGAGCCCAGACCATTTGAACCTGCCTGTGCAGAAGTGACGGTGCCGTCGAAGGTCTTGGGCACCCAATCAGCATAGACATCAAAGGCGGGGAAGATGTTGCCATCCTGCCAAGTACGGGGTGCACCCTGTGCACTGGTCGTGATATTGGCATCCTGGTCGGCATAGACCTCGAACTCAGCCTTCCACTGCGTGCCTTCGGGCAGGAACTCATTAAACTTGAAGTAGAACTGAGTAGACCATGTGGTCCATTCGCTCTCGATGCTGGTCAGGTCGTCGGCAGTAATCTTCATGCACTTCACACCATCGAGCTCAACAATCTCAGGACGGTCGTTGGCGGTATTACCATTGTTGGGGCCATCCTTAGAAACGGGGAAACTCTCCAGGTCGTCGCTCTCCAGGTCGCCGTTGTTCAGCATGTCGACCCAGCCAGTGATGGGCTTCACGGCACCGAAGAGTTCAATCTTCTTCACCACACCGGCAGTACCGCCGCCGGGCACCTTGATGGCGTTGAGGTGGAGGTAGTTGTAAGATGCCAGCTTCTCCTCGGTAGTGAAGTCGAAGACCACAGTACCGTCGTCGCCAACATTCTTGATCAACTCAACATAGGCGCCGCCATCGGCATCGCCTGTTCCGCCTTCCACATAGGGCTCACGGTTCAGCATCAGACGGATGCTCATGCCGGGAGTACCAGTCACGGTCAACGTCTTGGTTCCAGTGATATCGGCATACCACAGATAATAGACGCTGGGACTTCCGTAGATTGTACCATAGGCACCTACATTCTCGTACAATGCATACGTGCATCCGAAAGCGCCATCGCTCTTCGGCTCGTTGGCGGGCTCCGGATCAACTTCAGCACCAGGCAGGTTGCTTGTCCATGCCTTGAACATCTCAGCCTCCAGTTCAGCAGTTTGGTCGGCAGCAAACAAGTTTGTTGCACCCAACGTACTGACTAAAAGCGCGAGAAACAATTTTGTAAACTTTCTCATGTGCATAGTTTTTAGTTAATAAAAAGTGAATAAAACGTTTGAAATTTGGGTGCAAAGTTAGGGCAAAACCCCAAAAGAGGCTTTGCCCTACGTTTCAATGTATTATATTTTCGTGCCAATAGGCAAAAGCGATGTTCCTAGGAATTCTCGCTTTGTTCAGAATACTCTGACGGCGTCATGCCAAAATGCTTGCGGAACACGGTGGAGAAGTGTGCCAGATTGGAGAATCCCACGGTGTAGGCCACCTGCGTAACGTTGATTTTCTTCTCCTTCAGCAAGCGGGCGGCCTGTTCCAGACGCAGGTTGCGAATAAACTCGCTGGTAGACAGACCCGTCATCTCCTTCATCTTGCGGTGCAGCTGCGTGCGACTGATGCAAGCCTCCTGCGTGAGCACGTCGACGGTGAAGTCGCTGTCGCTCAGATGCTTGTTCACCACCTTCATGATGCGTTCCATCAGTTCCTCGTCGTTGCCCTTCACCTCAATCATCTCCACCTTGTCGGCCTGCTGCTGGGCACCAGAGAACTTTCCGCGGAGACGGCGCAAGGTGTTAATCTGGTTCTCAATGTTCATGTGCAGTTCCTCCATATCGAAAGGTTTGGCCAGGAAGGCATCGGCACCGCGCTCCAGACCTTCCAGACGGTTGCCTACGTCGGCCATGGAGGTGAGCATGATGACGGGGATATGCGAGATGTTGGCATTGGTCTTGATGATACGCAGCATGGAGAATCCGTCCATCTCGGGCATCATCACATCACTGACCACCACGTCGAAGTCGCCCGTAAGAAGCTTCTTCAGCGCATCCTTACCATTCTCGGCTGTTCCGAACTTATAATAGCGTCCCAGTTCGGCCACGATATAGTTGGCTATTTCGGGGTCGTCGTCCACCACCAGCACATGATACTTGCTCTGTGTGCGCGTCAGCGGCTGCGTGCTGTCGGTAACCCGGCTCACAGTCTCGTCGGCAGGCTGCTCAATCTCTTTCTCCGAGAGATGGGCGTTGCCCAGAGGTATCTGCACGGTGAAGATGCTGCCCTGCGTGCCATCGGTGCGGTTTTGCGCCTCGATGGTGCCATGATGCATGTCGACAATCATCTTACACAGGTTCAGACCGATGCCCGTGCCGGTGATATTCAGCTGTCGGGAGTTCTTTCCCTGATAAAAGCGGTCGAAGATATGCTTGGCATTGTCGGCATCGAGACCGGTGCCACTGTCGATGACATGCAGCACCGCATGGCTGTCGGTGGCCGAGACGTGCAGTTCGATGCTGCCCGCATCGGGGGTGTACTTGAATGCGTTGGACAGCAGGTTGGTCACCACCTTGTCCATCTGGCGGCGGTCTATCCACACGTTCAGGGGCTTCACGTCGCTGATGCACCTGAAGTCCATCTGGCGTTCACGGGCATTGTAGTCAAACATCTTGCATATACCCTCGCAGAACGTCACCAGCTCGGTCTGCTGACAGTGCAGGTGCATCTGCTGCTTGTCAATCTTGCGCACATCGAGAATCTGGTTCACCAGGTTCAGTATGCGCTGGGTGTTGTGCTCAATGGTCTCTATGTCGCGCTGGTCCTCGGCACTATTATCACCCAGGCGGCGCTTCAGGTTGGCCAGCGGACTCTTGATGAGTGTGAGCGGCGAACGGATATCGTGGGTGGCATTGATCAGGAACTTCATCTTTTCCTCGTCAAGTTTCTCGTGTGCACGGCGGCGGTAGGTGCGCAGCATATAGAACAACAGCGCCAGAATCAATGCGACATAGATGATGTATGCCAGCGTGGTGCGATACCACGGTGCTTGGATATGTATGGTGATGTGCTTCTCGTCCGTATACTCGTCATCCTGAGAGGCACGTACGTCAATCTCATAGTTGCCGGGTTCCAGATGACCCAGCGTAAACTCGTTGACACCTCGCAGCACACTGATCCACGGTCCGCCGTTGACACGATACTCGAAGGTGACGTTCATCGGATTGTCGAAGCTGAACTGCGAGAATGCCAGCGTGACGGTATGGTCAAGATAACTCAGCGTGAAATGGTCGCTCTCGCTAAGTGCCTTGTCAGTGATCAGCACATCGTTCAGGATGGTGCCGGCCTTCACATACTGGTCGCCCACGCGCAGACCTGTCAGTTGCAGCGGATAGACGGAGTCGCGATGCTCGCCAACATACCTTGGCGAGAAGACGGTCAGGCCATCGTTCTGTCCGAAGTATATGAGGTCATCGTCGCTATGCATGCCCACACCAAAGATATACTCTTTCTGCACCAGTCCGTTGCCGTTGACATGACCTATGAAGTCCTTCTTCTTGACAGAGTACTGCCAGATGCCGTCGGAGGTGGAGCACCAGAGGTCGCCATTGTTGCTTTCCACGATATAGCTGATGACCTTCTGAGCCAGGCCATCGCCCATACGGAACCGCTCCACCTCCTTGATTGACGGGTCGTAGAGGTAAAGACCCTTCTCCGTACCGATCAGGATATGGCCACGCGTGGTCTCGCAAAGGGCAAAGCACATCACACCATCGAGCAACTGCGGCCAGCCCTCACTGAGGAAGCTCTCCGTGGAGGGGTCGAAGCACGACACACCGCTGGCAGTGGCCAGCCACAACCGTCCCTGCTTATCGGGCATCATGGCCATGACCCAGTCATTGCAAAGATGTCCGCGCACCGAGTCGCCCATGGCTTGCCTGTAGTTGCGCAGCTGTCCTGTCTGGGGATTAAAGGCGCAAAAACCTCTGGAGAACGTGGAGATATAGATGTTGCCGTCGCCGCAGTCGGTCATGTCGTTGAACTTGTCGCAGTCGAACGTGACGCGCAGCTCCGACTTGCCTGTCAGGGGGTTATAACTGAACAAACCGTCGTCGGTGCCCAGCCAGAAGCGCTGCTGCTTGTCGCGGAAGATGAACTCGGCAGCATCGGGCGAGGCGGGATGAGCCACCACACGCCCATGACGGTCAAAGCCATAGACACCCACACCCTGCACGGTGCACCACGTGATGCCATCGTCGCCCTCGCAGACCGAGGAGATGGTGGAGCCCAGGCGGATGCCCTGCGTGTCGAAGTTCCAACTGGCAAACTGCATGGGTCGCTGCGGCACAAACAACAAGCCTTTGCGGTCGAGTGCGAGCCAGAGGTTGCCTTGGCGGTCGAACATGGCCTTATTGACCTTCGATGTGCTGGGATCCACGCCAAAGGCATCGATATCCTTTCGATTCAGCACATTGTCGCCATTGATATGGTAGATGCCCTGTCCGCGCGTTCCTATATATATACTACCCTCCTTGTCGATGGCCGAACAATTGAAAATAATATCCTTGCCCTTGACGATACTCATGTCTACATTAGCAGGCTGTAGTGTGCCGTCGCGATAAACCAAAAAGCCGTGCTGACAAGTAATAAAGACCTCGTCATTACGCTCTGCCATATTCAATACCGTACCATAATCGGAATGCAGGCTCTGCGTGTGCTGGCCGTCGAAGACATAGATATTGTCATCGTGGGCAGACTTCCACAGACGCCCCTGCGAGTCTTCAAGCATGCGGCTGTAGTAGTCGTTGCCAGTGTCGGGAAAAGAGAATGTCTGCAACTGACCTTGGACATTGTCAAGCGTATAGACACCATAGCCCGCCGTGCCTACCAGCAGCGAACCGTCGCGGCGCTGCAGGATGCAGGACACACGCGGTTTCACCCCGCCGGGAAACGGATAATGGTAAAAAGTCTCGCTGGCAGGCTCGAAACGGTCCAGGCCGCGACTGGTGCCCACCCAAAGCTGTCCCTCGCTGTCGCAGAACAGGATTACCACATTGCTCGATACCAGCGATGTGCTGTCGGCCTCGGTGTGCAGGAAAGTCTGATAGTGATAGCCGTCGAAACGGTTCAACCCGTAGTCGGTGGCAATCCAGAGGGATCCCTGTCGGTCCTGTCTGAGGTCGTTGATGAGTCCGCTGGAGAAAAACGTAGATGAAAAATAGACGCCTGTCTGTGCCACAACGGTAGCCAGCACGGACATCGTAATCATCATCAAGGTTATCAAACGTTTCATAGTCAGTTGTTAGTTATGGCTCTTCTATTCTTGTTCCATGGGCTTTCCTCTTTGTACCAGCCCACGGAAAATACCCTGCAAAGGTAAATAAAAAAAAAGTATTCACAAAAATTATTTCCTGTTTTTTTACGAAAAGGGCAGAAAAGGGCAAAATAAAGCGGTTACCTATATTCTCATACTGGTAACCGCTGGGTATTAGTTTCTACCATAACTAAATCAACTACTAACTTTTATACACAAATAAAACTACATTTAGAAAAAACTACTTCTTGTTCGATGATGCAAAGGTACATACTTTTTCCAGTATATACTATATCAGATGTTTCGTTTGCTTTGTTTTTCGTTCAAGCCTGAAAAAAAGTGCTGCGATGAAACAAAACTGACAGGACGGGAAACCATTTCCGGCGTTCCGGTCGTGATTTCCCGTCCTGAGGGTCTATACTGGCGAAACAGGTATTACGGCAGAGGCAGATACCAGTTCGACGTGTTCATCAGCAACGTACGCAGACTCTCGTCGGTCTCACCGTTACGACGCGATACGGGATCGGCCAGATAGGCGGGGTCGCTGCGGCGCAGGGCCACACGCATCAGGTCGTAGTAGCGGTTGCCTTCGAAGGCACCCTCGAGTGCCATCTCGGTGACGATGATATCTTCGACCAGGGGAATCTGGTAGTTGACGGTGTCCTGACGCGACGGCAGCGACGTCTGCGGCATGGGCAGCACGTAGTAGGCGTTGCACTGACTGTCGCCCGAACCCCTTGAGTGGATACCGATGGTGGTCTCGCGGGTGAAGACGGTCTTGTCGAAAGCAATGAGGTCGGCAGCCGACTCACGCTCCAGAGAGTCAACGTAGGCATTGACATTCTCGTCGCAAAGGCCGTACTTCAGGATGGCGAAGGCCGACTGCGGATAGCCGGCACGGTTGAGTGCCTCGGCATAGCGCAGGTAGACCATCGACTTGCGATAGGTGGTGATACCGAGTGTGCGCACCTTATTGATAAACTGCCTCATGGACGAATACTCGGAATAGGGATCCTGCGAGCCGATAGAACTCTGGGAGTAGTTAGAGTAGAGGCGCAGGTCGCCCACCAGGAGTCCGTCAGACAGACCGGTGCGTGGTGCTTCGACGGTATCGGTGGTGGTGGCTGTCTTGTATTCGATGACATTAATCTGGTCGGCAGAAATCTGACGCATGGCCTGCGAGGGCGTCACCTGGTAGTAATAGTTGTTCTCAATGGTGGAATTGAACACATTGTCCAGGTCGCTGATAACGCCATCGAAGATGCGCATCTCCATAGGAATGGCACTCAGGATCTCAGTGCCCAAAGTGCTATAACCATCGTTGGGACGCAGGAAATCGGTGACAGTTGCCCAGTACACACGGTTGTTGATATTCATACGCACAGGCTCCTTCTTGTCGTTCAGGTAGCTGTTGTACCAGCGTGCCGACTCGGTGTAGCGGCCTGCCCAGAGGCAAAGGTCGCCCAAAAGGGCCTTGATGGGGATGAAGAACTCTTCAGAGCTGTAACCGCCCACCTCGCCATAGACCGGCATCTCTACATCGGCATAGGGAGTGAGGTCGTTGATGAAGTACTCGCACACTTCCTGAATAGTGGAACGCTGACCGTTCATGGCCTCAACGGCGGCACGTTCGGTCATAAGGGGCTTGGTGACCAGGGGCACCTGGCCGTAGGCCTTTACCAGTTCCAGATAGGTCCAGGCACGGAATCCCTTGACAGCCGCATATTCGTTTTTGAACAGCTGGCGTCCGCGACGCTGCAGGGTGGTGTCCACATGCTCCAGGAAATAGTTGCAGTTGTTGATGACTGCATAGTAGTCACTTACGCGGTTATATACATTGTCTTCTGAGAAGTTGAAGGCCGACAGACGCTTGAGGTCTGACGATGCAGCATCGGTGGTCTTCACCAGGTCGCTGCGCAGTTCGCCAAGCAGCACGGTGCGGTCGGCAATAATCTGCATCTTATTGACAATACCCATGACGGAATAGAACGAGTCTACGGCATGGTTCAAGGTATTGTCTTTCTCATACTCCACCAGGTCGGACTCTGTCTCAAGCATGTTTCCGCAACTGGTCAGCAGCAGTGCTGCTCCCACAATGTAAAAATTAAACAACTTAAAAATTAAAAACTTATTGCGTTTCATAATCTTCTGATAGTTTTTACGTGATTACATTTTCTAATTTTTACATCAGCTTAGAGGTTGATATTCACACCCAGCGAGAAGGTGCGTCCGGCAGAGAGCAAGCCGCGGTCGATACCCTGCGTCAGAATGTTGGACCCAAGGGCACAGTCGGGATTGCTGCCCAGATAGCGCGTGATGGTAAAGAGGTTGGTAGCATTGCCCCAGATGGTGATGCCCTGCAGATAGGTGCTCTGTATGGGCAGGTGATAGCTCAGCGTGACGCTGCTCAGGCGCAGGTAGCTGCCGTCTTCAATCCATCGGTCGCTGAAGCGTGAGTTGCCCATGGGGTCGAGGTACGACACCCGAGGCACGTCGGTCTGCTGACCTTCTGTGTTCCAGCGGTTGCTCATGGCTGTGGTCTGGTTGAGGAAATAGGTGCCGCCTTCGAGCAGTGAGCGCTGATAGTTGTAGATATCGTTGCCCAGAGAGTAGTTCATCACAGCCTTCAGCGAGAAGCGCTTGTAGTTGAGAGTGGTATAGATATTACCATAGATGTCGGGGTTGGGGTCGCCAATCACCGTCATGTCGTTCTCGTCAATCAGACCGGGATTCTGTGCATCGCGGTTGAGGTCGAGGAAACGCACGTCGCCAGCCTCGAAATACTGACGGTCGCCATTCTGCTTGAGGATGAAATGACCATCGGCCTGGGCATCGGCCGTAGCAGCATAGACACCATCGGTCTTATAGCCATAGAACAGACCTACGGGCTGTCCCACCTGCGTGAGGATGGTGGCACCATAGACATCGGTCTTGATGGATTTGTCGTTGTCAGGCAGAGCCGTCACCTTGTTTTTATAGTGACCAGCCGAAGCGCCCAGCTCCCAGCTGAAGTCCTTCAGGGCCAGCACCTTCCAGCCAATATTCACATCGAAACCGGTATTCTCCAACTTGCCGTCGTTGCTCCAGTTCTCGTCCAGACCACTGGTCCAGGCCAGCTGACGCAGCGAGAGCAGGTTGCTGGTCCAACTCTTGAAAACATTCAAGCGCACGTTCAGGCGGTTGTTGATGAAGTTACCCTCCAGACCGGCCGTCAGGCGCTTGGTGGTCTCCCACTGCAGGTCGGTGTTGCCGATATTGCCAATGACCTTGCCAGCGGCACTCTCGTACAGCATACGCTTGGAGATGAAATAGGAGCGCGAAGCGATATAGTCGATGTCATCGTTACCGGTGATGTCGAAACCAACGTTCAGGCGCAGGTAGTCGATACCCTTCACACCAGCCAGCCATTTCTCATTGCTCATGACCCAGGCTGCCTCGATGCTGGGGAAGAAGCCCCAGACCGTGCCGAAGAGTTTGAGTCCGCTGGCATCGTCGCCAAAACGGGAAGAGGCCTGAGCCGACAGACCGGCATTGACATAGAAGCGCTCAGCATAGCTATAGTCAGCCAGTGCATACCAGGTAATCTCGCGGGTCTGGTCGTCAGCACCGCCTGTGCTCTTGTAGCGCAGCGAGGCCGACATATTAGGTGTCTTGTCGTTGCCCGAGTTGTAACCCTTCTGCGAGGTCTGACTGAAGTCGTTGCTGATATAGCGCACACCGCCCTTCACGGCAATGTTGTGAGCATTGTAGGTATTGTTCCACGACAGTCGGGTATCGCTCTGGATAGAGGTCTCGCGGGCAGCCATACTCATGGCAATGTTGTCGAGCTTCTCGTTCTCCGAGAGTCCGTCGACCACAAAGGTGGGCACACCCTGGATGGGCAGATAGTAGTTCTCGTTGGTGTTGACCAGGCTCAGCACGAAATGCTCGCTGACAGCCAGGTGCTTATTGAACTGGAACTTCGGCGTGATGGCGAAGGAGATAAGACGGTTACCAAACTGGTTACGGTTCTTGCCATCACCATGATTCAGGATGCTCACGGGGTTGGCCAGGCGTCCGCGACCCTGGAACTTACCCTCCAGATAGTCGTCGGCCTCAGCCAGATAGTGACTCAGATGACCACTGTTGTCGTAAGCATAGGGCGACAGGAAAGGCGCCTTGGTAAGTCCCAGGAATCCGGTCGAGGTGATCACCGTGCCGAGGGGATCCTCGGGAGCGCCGTCGTCGCGCAGGTCGCGGTCAACATCACTGTAGGATGCATCGAAGCGCACGCTGAGTTTATTGCTGATGTTGATATCAGAGTTCAGTCGCATATTGAAGCGCGAGTAGTCGTTACCCTTCAGCGTGCTGTTGCCCAGAGAGTAGCCTACCGAGAGGTTGTACGATGCAGCATCATCACCTCCCTGCACGTTGATACCATAGTTCTGCGAGAAGGCATTCTTGTAGGTCTCTTTCGTCCAGTCGGTCTGGTTGTGATACTGGTTGTAATAGAAATAGGTGGGCTCGCTGTTGAGGAACTTCATCTTACCCATCAGTGCCGGTGACATGTTGCCGGTGAGCAGCTCGGTGGCATAGAGGCGGTATCCCTCGGCATCGAGCATCTCTGGCAAGCGGGGAATCAGCTCATAGCGTCCGTTGATGGTCACATCAATCTTGGTAGCCATCGACTTGTTGCGCTTGGTATTGATGAGGATTACGCCATTGGCACCCTTGGCACCATAGAGGGCAGTACCGTTCTTCATCACGGTCACCGTCTCTATGTCGTTGATGTTCACGTTGGCAAGCATGTTGTTGTAGTAGCCGTCGTGCAGCATCTCGCGCGAGTACTGCATATCCATCAGCACACCGTCGATAACGATGAGGGGCTGGGCATTGGCATTGAGCGAGTTGATACCCTCGATAAGCATAGTGTTGCCCATGCCGGGGATGCCACTACGGGTGACGGTACGCACATCGGCACCCAGACGCTGGCTGATAAGCGGGTCGATGCTCACCTCAGAGCTGTTGTCGAACTGACCGGCCTCGGCACTGATGGTACCTGTGGTGGCGCGTTTGTAGTTCTCGCTGAACGCCGTGCTATACAGCCGGCCATTGGCCTTTCCGTCGGCAATGGCGCGCTGCTGGAGGTTGTAGCCTTCCACACGCATGATGACCGACCGCGTGTACTCGGGCACCTTCAGTTCGTAGCAACCCTGCTCGTCGGTCATCGCTGTCTGGCGCTGGTTGCCGTATGCCGATACGATGACACCTGCCAGAGGCTGTCCCGTAGCTGCATCTACAACCTGTCCGGTAATGGTTTTCAAATTCTCCTGTGCTGCCAGCGAAGCAGTTGCCAACAGCATGACTACAGATAATATATACTTCTTCATAGTTTATTCGGCTTTAGAGATTCGAGGACGGAGGTAAATGCAGTCGAGATACATCTCGCGGGCAAACTTCGCTGTTTCACGGGCAATGATTGAGCACTGCAGTGTCACGGTGATCCTGGAGTTGTTCTGGTTGTAGTTGCAGGCAGGGAAATGGAAGGCCGGTGCCAGCACCACGGTATCCACCCGCTCGGGGTTGGTCTGGAACTGGGTGTTGTCGCAGTTGAAGCTCTGGCTCTTTCCCTTCTCATCGAAGTAGTTGATCGTTGCCTTGAACTTGCAGGGACGCAGGTCGGGGTTGATATGATCCGTCACATGCTTGGGCAAGACAATGGCGCACACATCATAGTCGCCTGCCAACGTATTATCTACACGGAAAGTGATGGTCCAGTTGGAAGTGGTCTTCTCGGGCAGAATCTGCAGGTAGGCATTGGACGAGATGCTGTCGGCCACCTCGCGATGGGTGTTGTAGGTGCACAACGTGTCGTGTTGTATATACCAGGTGCTTTCACCCTCGGTCCATATCTCCTTGAAGAAGGTCTGCTCGGGTGTGAAGGGCCATTCATCGGTCTTGTAGAGCACACCGTTGCTGCACTCCACAGCCTCTGCGCCATAGAGTATGCCGCCGGCGTTGAAGGGGTCCTTGAAGACGTGGAAGACAGGCTTGCCGCTGACATACGACTTGCGCCAGTTGATATACGGCACCGAGACGAGGGAGTCGTAGACCGACTTCTGGTCCGTGAGGTTGAAGACGGCATCGTCGAGCAGCGCACGATTGGTCCAGTACTGCTGCAGCGAGTCGCCTTTCAGCATCGTGGTCTCGTAGGCAAAGTACTTTGATGTGGCCTCCCAGGCTTTCTGCCATCCTTCGGTCGATGGAGCCACCACCCAATAGGTGGAGTCCTCGTCGTTGAGGAGACCGATGCTCTCGAGCATACGGTTGCGCTCGTAGACCACGGAGTCGACATAGACGGGCACACCCTCGATGATGCCACTCGACACCGACGAGTTGGGATCGAACTCATCCCACTCGTACTGGCGGAGGAAAGAACCGATGCTGGCCATGTCGGGCATGTCGCACAGGGCCTCGTAGAGATTATAGTTGTAGGGCATGGGGCGCTGGGCAACGTGCAACACGCCGTTCACGGCATGCACGTTGCTCTTCACCACAGGCACGTCCTGAATCAGGTTGCCCTCCATCGTGACATACTTGCCGTTGAGCAACAGCATGTTCTGGGCAACACTCTTCAGCGACGTAGCCGAGCGTGAGAGATGATTGAGCACGAAGGACTTCTCGACCATCGAGTCGCCCTGGTTGGTCTGCACCAGCTGCAGCAGCGAGTCGAGATTGAATGTGCCGTTGACAGGGGCAATGACGGTGAACGACTGACCGCTGTCGAGCAGGTCGGCATAGCTGACCACCGTCTTCTTGTGCATGCGGAACACCTTGGTTTCCTGCAGCACCTTGCAGAAGTCGGTCAACTGACTGTTAGCCTGCAGTTCCTGCCACAGTGTCTGGTTGCTGCTTCCCTCGGTAGTGCCCTCGTAGTGGTCGTTCCAGTCGGAGCAGGCGGTGAGCATTAACACCATGCATAATGCAAAATGCTTAATGCCAAGTTGGCTGCGCACCATGTTTATCACTTGATTATATGTTATTTTCATATCACTTTTCCTATTATGAATGATGAATTATGCATTGGTTAGTGCCGGTCCTCGCCTTCGGGACTTGCATAGACACTCTTAGGACAGAGCTCCAGATAGTTGAAGTTACAGTACTTCATGGGATCGTCGAGCACCTGACGCAGACGCAGGTAGTAGGTCTTGTCGGGGTCGAGCGTCTCGGTAGCCAGGATGCGGCGCAGCGAAGAGCCGTTGGCACGCATGGAGGTCTCACCGCCACCGCTAAACCAGCAGTCCATGGGTTTCATGTAGCCACGGTTGTGCAGGGCCTTGTCGTTCAGGGTGTTCTCCTCCTCATCATCGCCGTCAGCCACAGCACCAATCATAGGATCGCTGGCGTACATACGCATGTCGATGGGGATGCCGCAGGGGTTGTCGTCCAGATAGACCTGAATGACACCACGCTCATCGTTAGGCGTATAGCCCATGCGGATTTCGTAGGTACCCTTCTTAGGCACGGGGGGCAGCTTGAAGGTGACGTCGAAACGTCCGCTGATACAGAGCACATGACCCAGGAACGACCACCAGAAAGCGATGTCGGGTGTGACACCGATGAAGCTCTCCTTGCTCATCTCGAAGTTCTTGATATAGCCGCGCTTGAAGCCGCGCATGTCGCTCGAGCCGTTACGGCCGCGACCGTCGCAGTTCATAAAGTCGGGACTCAGCGTGGCAGGGTCAAAACGCATACGGCAGTTCAGCACCACGTCGCGGGTGTGTACGTTGAAGGTCAGGATGTCGTCCAGATAGTGATAGATGCCATTGAGAGCATTCTGGTCGATGCCACCCGACTCAGAGGGTGACAGCACCTTCACACCACGACACTCGGGATCGCCCTTGTACAAGTTATTCATGTGACCGCGGCGGTTGATGTACAGACCTGAGTTGGCACCGGCTGCCGGACTGGCGAAGCGCATGATGGTGCCGGGGCACATAGTCTCGTAGAACTCCTCGGGGTCGGAGATTGTCGACTTCCAGCAGGTCTCGCGCATGGTGCCCGAGCAGACAAACTGGTTGTAACCGGCAATACGGTCCATCAGGTGGTAGCTCACGAAGCGGTTCAGCGGGTTCTTGCGGTGCTTGGGGTTGTCGTCGTACAGACCGGCATCCTCTGGATAAGTCTCGTCGTAGATCTTCTTGGCATAGCGGGCCAGGTCGTCGACGGTGTAGATGTCGTACTTGTGATAGATAGAGTCGGGCTCTACCAGGGCCGTGTACTTGAAATAGCGCGTTCCCACCCATTTGCAGTCCATATAGGGGTCGCCACCATTGGTACAGCGCTCGCGCGTACCATTATATACTGAGTCGGCACCACAGCTGTATGTCTCGTCGATATAGAGTCGCAGCGAGTCGGCCATACCCGTCAGGCGGAGGGCTGCACAGAACAACGACAGCGACGGATCCTGCTCCATCTTCTCGGGCAGGAAGTCGTGACTGGCCGTGATAACGTGGTCCAGAATATGCACCACACCATTGGTCACGGAGTCGTTGTACTCCAGCATGCGCGAGTTCTTGTTGACATAGTAAATCAACTTGTTGTCGTTGACCACGTCAGAGTCGCTCGACCATACCAGGAAGGCATCGAGCATGTTCAGTCCGGGCAGCGTACCTTCGACCACGTCGGTGGTGAAATAGGCACCATCGCGGACGATGTGCGTACGGGCGAGGGTGTCGCACGTCAGCTGCGGGATATTGTCGATAGAGCCATAGCCTGCCTGCTTGACATAGGCCTGAATAGCGCTGTTAGTAGGTGCAAACAGCGTGTACTGACCATACGTGGAAAGAAGTGAGAAGTAAGGTGTGCGCTTCAACACGGTGATGAAGTCGCTGAATTGATCCTGGTTAGCCTCCAGAAAACCGGCAGCGGTCATCTTCTCTGCCTTGTACATGTTCTCAGGCACGTTGTCATTGTCAACGCATGAGAAGAATACAGGCATCAATGCCATCATTCTCAAGGCCAAAGCCGCATAGGCTCTGCCTTTTATCTCGTTAATGATTGTTGCTATCTTTTTCATTTGTATATGTCGTTATGTTATGATCTGCTTATTTCGAGAACTGCGAGTCTTCGCCATTAGAGTAAGCCGGGTTCTGCTGGAGCAGCGGATTGAGTTTCAACTCCTTCTTGGAGTACGGCCAATAGATGATGTTCGGGTCGGTCAACTTGATGCGGATGGCATTGCCGTTCTCCTCGAACTTGTTCTGCACAGCCGAGACAAGGAACATGGTGTTGCCGTCGCGGCGCGAACGGCGCACAAGGTCGAACCAGCGCTTGCCTTCGAAGATGAACTCGCGCTGACGCTCTTCCATCAGCAGGTTCTGCATCGATTGCATCGAGGTGATATAGTCAGCCTCCTTCAGTGAACTCGACAGGTTGCTGGCACGCTTGTACACGGTATTGATCAGTTTGAAGGCCTCTGCAACGTCGCCCTCCTGGTTGCGCTCAATCAGGGCCTCGGCCTTGATGAGAATCATATCGCTCAAGCGGTAGAAAATCCAGGGAGCGTTAGACACCGAACGGATGTCGGACTTCAGGTTCAGGTCTTTCTCGGCATTGACATTCTTCGTGGTGTAGCTCACGGAGCTGCGCACAAACTTGGCAATGGTGATGGAAGAGCCAGAGATGTTGCACGACTCCCAGAAGCGTCCGTCGGTCTTCTTGAACAGCTTGTTGGTGTTCTTGATGACGTCGCCCAGCATCAGGGCGTTGGCGCTCAGATAACCCATGTCATTGTTCCAGTTGCCATAGAAACTGCTCACCCAGCTGTTCTGCTGAGACTGCGTGCGCGAGAAATAGAGCTCGAAGATACTCTCGAAAGAGTTGCCCGTACCGAAGATTTCATTGTAGGTGCTGCCGCAGGTATTTCCGCTACCCGTGGGGGCCTCCAGAATCATGGGGATATCGTCAATATAGTCTATCTCCTTGATGTCACCGGCGCGGGTCTTCAACTCCTCAAACTGCTCTTTCTTGGATTCGATGACCAGGTCGCAGTACTTGATAGAGTTGTCCCAGTCGCCCTTCCAGAGATACAGGTCAGCCAGCAGGGCATAGACAGCCAGACGGGTAATGCGGCTGGTGTTCTCCTCGGGGAACGAGTAGTAGCTGCCCTCCACGCGGTCGAGCTGGTAACGGCGCACGGCATCGTTCTTCACACGCTCCAGGTCGCCGATGAGCGAGTCAAGCACGGCATCGAACTTGGTAGCAGGCAGGACATAGTTCTGCGTGTCGTCGATACTGGGCTCTGTACTGTAGGGCACGTCGCGGAAAGCACGTATCAGGTAGAAGTAAGCCAGGGCGCGCAGTGTGGTAGCCTCGGCAATGTTGGCTCTCATCTCGGCCTCGGTATAGTTGGGGTCGATAGACTGCACGATGGGTGCATAGTGGCAAATGGTGTTACAACGGTTGATGCAGACGTAGAGTTTCGACCAGTCTGCAAACTCGTTCGACGACAGGATATTCTCCTTCAGAATCTCGTTGACACTATTGGGAACATTGGCACCGGCAACCACGTTGTCGGAACGCATCTCACCCCAGAGGCCTATGCGGATCAGCGCATCCTTGTCCTCCAGAGCCTCGTAGCAGCTGTTCATGACGCTGGTCACGTCTTTCTTCTCTTTCCAATAGTTCTCGAGCACCACATCGTTCATCGGCAGGATGTCGAGGAAATCGGAGCAGCCGACGAGTGTTGCTGCAACGCCGCAACACAGCGTGCAGGCAATTATATTGTGTTTAATACTCTTGGTAATCATAATTATCTGTTTTCAATTATCAATTAGAACTGAATCGTCACACCAGCGGTAAACGACTTGGCACGCGGGGTTTTGGCATAATCGCTCACAATACCCAGGTTGCCATAGCCAACCTCAGGATCTGCACCTGAATACTTCGTCAGGCAGAAGAGGTTGTTGGCTGAAACATAGAGGCTCAACTGTGTCAGTCCCCACTGCTTGATTACCTTCGGATCGAGCGAGTAGCTGATCTGCGAGTAGTTCAGACGGATGAACGAGCCGTCCTCGACAAAGCGGTCGGAGGGCAGAGAGTTGTAACCGGCCTGATAGAGGGCACGCGGAATCTCGGTGAGGTCACCCTCCACACGCCAGCGCCAGTTCACGGCACGACTCTGGTTGTTGTTGTTATACATCGACTCAACATCGCGACGGGCCTGGTTGATAATCTTGTTGCCATAGCGGAAATTGAACTGGTTGTTCCACGTCAGACGGCCGAAGTTCAGTTTGAAACCGAAACCACCGGTGAACTTAGGTAGCGACGAGCCGAGGTAGACAATATCGAGCTCGTTGATCTGACCGTCGTGGTTGATATCCTCATAGATAGCATCGCCACCGCGGAAGATCTTGCTCTCGTCCTTGACACCTTCGTAGCAGAACATCATCGGTGTGGTCATACCGTTCTCGTCGATAATCACGTTGCCGTCCTTGTCGCGGGCTACAGGTGCATTGGGACCGCTCACGCCGGGCACCTCTACCTCGCTGTAGTCGCTGTACTGATACACACCCTTATAGCGGAAGCCGTAGATGCTACCCAGGGCGGTGTTCAGCTCCACACGGGTCAGATAGGGCGCCGAGTTCCTGCGCTGGAACTCCTGATTCAGGTTAGCCAGACAGGTCTCGTCCATCGACGTGATCTCGTTCTTGTTGTTAGCGAAGGTGACGTTGAAGTCTACCGAGAACTTGCCAGCCTTGATGATGCGGTTACCGTTGAGGTTGAACTCCCAACCCACGTTCTTCATGTCGCCCACGTTCTGGACAGCCAGTGTGGCATAACCGGAAGAGGAAGGGATGCCTCGGTTTGACATCAGCAGGTCGCTGGTGTACTGCCAGTACAACTCCACGTTACCTGTGATGCGGTCGTTGAAGAATCCGAAGTCGGCACCCAGGTTGTAGGTCTCCTTCTGCTCCCACTTCAGCTTCTTCATCTGGATATTCTGGGGAAATACACTACCTTCGTTCATATAGCCTGAACCATTCTGATAGCGGCTGTAGAACAGACCCTCGCTACCAGGCTGGCGACCTACGATACCCCAACCCGGACGGATCGACAGCATCGAGACGAAAGGCAGGGCCTTCTGGAACCAGGGCTCCTTGCCGATGTTCCAGCGGAGCGAGAATGCGGGGAAGTTACCCCAGCGCTGGTCGTCGCCAAACTTGGTGCTACCGTCGCGGCGTACGGAGAAGTCAGCCATATAGCGTCCCTTGTAGGCATAGTGTGCAGAGTAGGTGAAATAGACGCTGCGCCACTGTCCGCTACCTGTGCTCATGCCGCTGATGATACCCTCGGCAGCCGTGCTCTGTATGGCACCGCTGGGCAGACCCCACTGCGTGGTGTTCTGCGACGAGGAGTTACCGCTGGTCATCTGTCCGCGGAGCATCATCGTGAGCGAGTGGTCCTTGTTCTTGAATGCCGGCGTGAAGGTCAGCGTATGTGTGGTGGTCACACCCAGACTCTTGTTCGAACTCGACGATGTGCGGTTGGCACTCGACTGGTGGTTGCCGGTCTCGGCATCGTTCCAGCCTACGGTGCTCAACGTAAGGGGCAGGTATGTGTCGTTATACTGGTTGAAGATGTTGAACACCACCTTGCCTTCATAGTTCAGGCGGGTGTGCT
>ERZ842401.320-NODE-320-length-68341-cov-6.807501_pt1 | contig 68341 bp, 57 predicted proteins | sample MGYA00521270_ERZ842401 | MGnify/ENA primary metagenome ERZ842401 (study PRJEB31892, sample SAMEA3878208) | bioreactor metagenome | biome: Moose rumen | place: Sweden | collected 2011-10 | study: EMG produced TPA metagenomics assembly of the PRJEB12797 data set...
GTTTCATTATGCGGAGTTTCAGCTGGTTGATGCTGGCTTCGATGAGGCTTTCGTCGAATTGGCCTTGTTTCAGGAGGTCGAGCTGTTCGAGCAGCAGGTCGCGCAGCTGTCCTAGGGTCTGTCCTTTGGTGGGACGTCCGCCGAGCATAAAGGCGGCGTAGTCGTTGAGGGTGTAGGTGCCGGCGTAGGCGCCGAGGCAGAGCTGTTTCTGGTTAAGGTTGAGGTCGATAAGGCCGCAGCTGCCGTTGTTGAGCACCATCTCCATGGCTTGGGCAAGCAGGGCGTCGCGGCTGCCGTTACCCTCTTCGATGCGGAAAGCGATGGTAAGGTTGGCGGGGTCCTGACCGTTTACAAGACGTATGATGGGTGTGGTGATGGGCTGCTCTTTCACTTTGGTGAACGACGGCACGTTGCCGGGTTTCCAGCTGCCGAAGTATTTGTCGATGATTTTGATGACTTCGTCGGGATTGAAGTCGCCGGCCATGGCCACGCACATATTGTTTGGCACATAGTAGGCGGCGTGGTACTCGCGTATGTTTTTCATCGAGGGGTTTTTGAGGTGCTCGATGGTGCCGATGGTGGTCTGCTGGCCGTAGGGGTGGTTGGGGAACAGGGCGGCCATCATGGTTTCGTTCACACGGCGGTTGTCATGAGCCATGCCTATGTTTTTCTCCTCGTAAACGGCCTCAAGCTCGGTGTGGAACAGACGCAGCACAAGGTTGGGGAAACGGTCGCCCTGCACTTTGGCCCAGTTTTCAACTTGGTTGGCGGGGATGTTCTCCACGTACATGGTGTAGTCGTTGGAGGTGAAGGCGTTGGTGCCCTCGCTGCCGATGGCAGTCATGCTTTTGTCGTACTCGTTGGCAATGGCAATGGTGGAGGCTATGTAGCTGATGGAGTCTATCTGGCGGTAGATTTTGGCACGCTGTGTCTCGTCGGTGGTGCGGCGATAAACCTCGTACAGGTTTTCAATTTGCTGGATGTAAACTTTTTCCTTCTCCCAGTCGGTGGTTCCCAGCTGGTGGCTGCCTTTGAAAAGCATGTGTTCCAGATAGTGGGCCAGACCGGTGGTTTCCTTGGGGTCGTTTTTGCTTCCGGCGCGCACGGCGATGTAGGTTTGTATGCGCGGGGCGTCCTTATAAACGCTCAGGAAAACTTTTAGACCGTTGTCGAGGGTGTATTCGCGCACCTGCAGAGGGTCGTTGGGATAGGTCTTGTAGGTGTATTTTTGGGCAATGGCGGAGGCGGAAACCATAACCACGGCAACAAAAATGACTAGTAAGAATTTGATTCTTTTCATTGATTGTGAGTGTTTTATGTTACTAATTTAATTTTTATTTTCTGCTTATACAGAAATACAAATATACAAAAAAAGATTGAAAGCTAAGCGATGAACAAATACTAACGCGGCATTTTTTTCTGTTGCCATTGACTGATGTAATAGCGACGGCATATTTCTGCAACCGTTCAATCAGGTAAATACAATATATATAATGTGTTGGTTTGGAATTTTTTGTTATCACCATTTTTATTATGTTGTTTCTGAGTTTTTTAGTGTTTGTTAGTAAATTTTTTGTTTTGTATTGGTTTTGTTTTGAAAAAAAAAGTATATTTGCAATACTAATTATTTGTTTAATATTGTTTTTTTTTTGTCTTTAATAATCTAAAATGCAGTAAATTATGGCAATTATTGATATGGTGCGTTGGGCACCACAGGGCGACAAGACTATATATGCGTACCGTTTTCCGCATACCAATCTGAGCACTTACACACAGCTTGTTGTACAGGAGTCGCAGGAGGCGGTTCTGTTCTCCAAGGGTCAGATAATGGGCAAGTTCGGGCCGGGCAAGCACACGCTAAACACCGAAAACCTGCCAATATTGCGCAACCTTTTTGGCATTCCTTTCGGCGGCAAAAACCCATTCACCGCCGAGGTGTGGTTTGTCAACAAAGTTCAGATGGCCAACCTTGACTGGAGTATGGCCAACCTGCCCATCCACGACGCCGATTACAACGCCCAGATTCCTTTGGCATTCCAAGGGCGTTATGGCCTTAAGCTTGTAGATGCCGAGAAGTTTCTCGTAAAAATTGTCGGCACCAAGGAGATATTCGACCAAGACGACCTCACCGACCAGTTCCTTGGCGAGTTTACCTCCAAGTCCAAATCGATAATAGTGAGCTATATGCAGGCCAACCGATTGGGTTTTAAGTATATCACCGCCAATTTCGACGACATCTCCCGTTATCTGCAAACCGAGCTCTCGCCTTTCTGGAAAGATATTGGTTTCGAGCTTACCAAGTTCTATCTTACAGATGTGATGATAGACAAATCCACCCCCGAGGGTGTTAAAATTGCCGAAGCCATATCGCAGCGCAGTTCGATGGACATCACCGGCCATACATGGCAGCAGGAGCAGATGTTCGGTGTGGCGTCGGGTGCTGTGGAAGGCATGAACGGCTCGCAGGGCGGATTGCTTGGCGGCCTTATGGCAATGGGTATGATGGGTGGCATGGGCGGCATGGGCGCCGGAAACAACAACCTGATGCAGCCAACCGGCTACGCCTCCAACATGCAGCAACCCAATCAGATGGGCGGAATGCAGCAGCCCGTGCAGCAACCACAGGCAAAAATGGTGTTCTGCTCGCACTGCGCCAAACCCATACCTGCGGGAATACAGTTCTGTCCCAACTGCGGACATAAATACAACCCGTGCCCAAACTGCGGACGCGACAACGACGAAAGCGCCAAACGCTGCGTGGGATGCGGCGCCGCGTTGCAGGCCGCCTCTGGCAACCACTGCCCACACTGCAATGCTTCCATACCGGCAGGCGCCACATTCTGCCCCAACTGCGGACAACCCACACAGATGGGCGACCGCTGCTCGCGTTGCGGCTCCTCGGTGCAGCCCGGAACCAAATTCTGTCCCAAATGCGGCAATAAAATCGGTTGAAGTATCATTTAATTATAATTATTTTCAGTTATGAAAACGTCTAAACTCTTTTCATGGATATTGTATGCCATAGGCGTGGCACTGATTGTCATTGCTTTTGTGGTGCTTGGAAAAGATAAGATAGCCGACGACGTGCTTGTGCTCGACACGGTGGTATCGGTTATCGTTTATTCTCTTTTTTTCATCGATGTGCTTGTGCCTTGGGTGGATTTCGGCGATCCGTCGCAGCGCCGGGTGGGTAACCTCGGCATACGCTGGTTTTTCACCATCATTTACGACATAGCCGCCATAGGTTTTATGGTGTATTGCCTTGTGTACCAGCAGCCCGAGCCCGTCAGTTTCAAAGTGCAGATAATTGTGCAGGCGGTACTTCTGTTCCTTCTTTTGATGGGATTGATGTTTGCCAAAGGCGGCGAAGAGAAAGTTGCCGAAGTGCAAGCTGAGGAACGTGAGAAACTCGACAACCGCGACTACGTTAAACGCATACTTTCGCAGCTGAACAACGAGGCAACCCTGACCAACGGACTGCCCGACGAGGTGCGCAAGCAAATTTCCGATATGGCCGACGATACCCGTTTTATGGCACCAAACAACTCCGACGAGGCCGCCGAGCTCGACAATCAGATTGTGTCTGCATCGGAAAGCATACGCGTGGCCATGGCCAACTACGATATGAACAAGGACGACATTGCCCGCAACATAGCACTGTGCCAAAACCTTCTGCAACGTCGCAAAAGCCTTTTGTCGTAAATGATTCAAGACACGTCGAGCAACTTGTTGACCATTTTTTGACGTGTCTTTTTTTTGCATTGAAGTATCTTTAATATAAAAATATAGAAGTTTAACCAAAAAGACATGTAAAAATGACAGGAAAAATTTTCCCCGAATCGGTCAACGTCTATCAGGACGAGGCCAAAGTTCTTTTCAACTACTACCGGCAGGCGGCCGAGAAAGTGGTGGCTGAGGAAGAACGCATCGAAAAAGAAATTCAGAAACTCGAGGCAGACAAGAAAAAGCTGGAGCAAGACCGTTCCAAACTGTGGTACTGGTTCCTTACCATCATTCTGTTTTTCGTATATTTTATCAAAAAAAGCGGCATTGACAAGGAGATAGCAGCCATTGACGCCCGCATTGCCGAGTTCAAGAAACTGCACAAGGAGATTTTCCGCGGCTACAAGGTGAACAAAATGGGCGTGGCCTACGTGCCGGTGGCCGACCGTGTGAAATACGAGGGCAAAAGCTTTATTGTGGACTACACCGGACAGGTGCCCGAATCGGAAGTGAAAATACAGGTTTCACGACAGAACGACCTGCTTGTCAATACCATAGGCGACCTTGCCAACCTTTCGAGCGAAGCACCGTTGGTGGAGTCGTCGGACGACACGGAGACCATCGACACCGACGAATTCTCCACCTCCATACAGCAGGTGAACCAGCACGACTATTTCGGAAAACTGGAACGCTCGCTCCGCACCATAGCCTTTTGTTTGGACGACTTGGACATCGACTCCGTGTCGCTGCCCTTGGTGGCCGACAACAGCGACTACCTCAATTATTTGAACGAATACTCCACAACCGAAATTCCCGCCGACGCCCCCGTGGTTCAGGTGTTCGACAGCCAGACCTACGCACCGAGCATCAACAAGTTCCAGCAGCTGAACCGCCTGAAAGACTCCCTCGCAAACAAATCGCAGCAGTTCGAGGACGTGCTGAAAAGCCTTATGTCCACCATGGCACAGTCGGTGCAGACTATATCGGCAATGAAACTGGCTTCCACCGACAAGGTGATTTTCGAATCCAACAAACTTCTGTACCTGCTTCTGAAATCGCCGTACAACCACTACTCGCCACTACTTGAGCACGACGAGATAGAACGTATAAAGAACGAAAGTTTCGACTACTCCGAAAGTGCGCAGGGATACGAGCCGTTCCACCTGAAACAGAGCTCCAGAGTGCGCTACAACCTCGTTACCGGAATGTGGACCGCCGAAGACGGGAGCTCCACCACCGTGCCATTCGGAGTACACCAGCTGTACGAAGAAATTGTGGCCCCAGTGGTGCATAACCTCATGCAAGAAACACGCATCGAGCGTCTAAAAATCTATAACCACATCAAAGACCAGAAAATCAGCTACCTCAACAAATGGCATCAGGACACCGACGCTTTCTACCGTGCCAACCGCGCCGAGAGCTCGGATATCATCAACCTTATGCAGGAAAGCCTGCGCGAGTATGTGGCCGCATACAACACCCTTATCTCGCTGCAGCGCACCGAATCGGCAATGGACGAATCGGAAACCAAAAACCTCGACGCCACCGTGGTGCAGAAAACTGACAACGTTGCCGAAACAGCTGCCGCCTTTGCCGCACAGTCGCAGGAGTTCCAAAGGGTTCAAGAGCAGTTCGAAGATTATATCACACGGCTGAAAGACGATATCGACGAAAAGGCCGCACGGTTTGGACATGTGGAATACTACGATGCCAAGCTGGCCGACGGATACAGCAACGAAGTGGCCGTTGCCGGCAGCGAAGTGGAGAAACTTGACCCGCGCCGCAAACCCCTTGCCACTGCCAATCCTCTGCTGGCAAAAACAGTGGAACTGCCACCGGCTCCAAAAGTGGAGGAGATTACTTTCGAATATCTCGACACCAACCTCAAGGATATGGCCTCGCAAGCCCTTGGCACTCTGAGCCGCCCGGCAGCCATGCCTCCCGTGGCGCCACAACAGCCTGCCGCAGATATTGAAGATGGCGGTGGCGACGAAGAGCCCATCGAAACTCCCGACAACAACGCCATCGAAGCGGAAAACTCTGGTTTAGTGTCCGATGAAAATGACGCAGTTGACACCGAAACGGATGACATCGATGGCGATATGACCTCTGACGAAAATAACGACAACGAGGATTTTGGCGATGACCAAGAAGAATCCGACCAACCCGATGAAGAGGACGATGAGGTTGAAGAGGATGAAGAGGACGACTATCAGATAGTGGAGTTCAACGGTAAACGTTATGCGATAAGAGCAGAAGAGAATGAGAATGGCGAAAGCGAACTCCATGCATACGAATATGTTGGTACCGCCGACGGGTACGACCTTCGCGACATATCTGAAGATGAATACAATGCCCTTCTCGATTATCTTAATTCCCATGAGTAAATCCGAACCACAACAACTTAAAAACTAATATGTTATGGCAAGTATAGATTGTATGATAGATACCGAGCCCATGGCGCGCGAAATCAATCGTATTTCGGGACATGTGGTTGGCACAACAACTGCCGTTACAGCAATGCAGACCGCTGTTATTAAAGCAGAAAAAGATGCCGCCGACAACGTTTGCGACAACGTGAACCGCGGCTTTTACACCCTGATACGTTCCCAAATATCGCAGAAAACCGCCAAGCTGCAGAGCGAAGTGGACTCGCACCTGATGAAACTCAACCAGCTGAAAAAACAGCTTCTGGCCCTCCGCGACCGCATGGAACGCGACTATAATATGACCTCGGCGCGTTATTTCAAACTTTTCAACGCACTGAACCGCGAACTGAAAAACCGAGTGCAGGAGCTCGATCGCCCCACCTTCGATTTTGCGCAGGACGAGACATCGAAACTCTCCAACCGTCAGACTATGCTCACCGGCACAGTGTCGGTGTCGCAGCTCGAAAGTGTGGCATACAGCCAGCGTATCATGGTTTCGAACCTTAAACTGCGGGCATCCAATGTGATAGATTCGATGAACCGTTTCCTGTGCCAGTCGGAAGAACAGAAACGCTTGTCCGACAAGATATTGCTTCAGGGCAGGGCAGTGGAGGCTCATGTGGCAATACCCGTCATCGTCAGCGAGTCGCTGATAAACGAAAACGGCAACACCTCCACCAACGTGATTGTGGACAGCACAGGACTTCCGAACAACGTGCAGATGGATATCCGCAACAGCGTGTCGGGCACTTTGGGCGACCTGCAGTGGACCGACAATGCCACCAACAGCGAGGTGGCTGGCGAGTTCAGCCGCATGGTGGCCGACTCCCAAGTGTCGCCACGAGTAAAGAAAATGATGGAGCAGATGTTCGCTTCCACATCCATCCAAACCCTTAAAAAAGCATAGCTATGAGTTACACAAGGAGTTTTTCAAGACGTATAGCTGTGCATTATAGCGGGTATGTGACGTACCCTGCTTCGCAGAATGGTGGCTCGGTAAGCTATTCGGGCACAGCATACGAGGATGTTTACGTAAATGTTCATGTGGATACCGACCCGGTGGACGATAGCGTTGCCGGATGCAACCGCAGTGTTGACCTGCTCACTGGCGCCGTTGTGGCTACCGAGGCCGCCGAAATTAAATCCATACGCGAAAACGCCGACCGTGTTGGCAACACCATTATCAGCGGTTTCTACAAAACCATACGCTCCGACATATCGCAGCAGATAACCGAGCTGAAAAACATAGTGGAATCCACGCTGATGAACCTTAGGCAGCTTGCCAAACGCTGCACCGACAAGCAGCTGCAGATGCAGACCGACTATGTGCGTATCTGCAACCGCTACGAGAAAATTTTCACAGAACTGAACAGCGAACTCGAAAACCGCATTTACGAGCTCGACAAGCCGACGTTCGATTTCAAACGCCTGTGCGACGGCAACCAGACACTCAACTCGGAGAGCGACATGGTGTCCACCGTTGCCGTTGCCGGAAAAGAGAGCGGCGCACTGCAGACCCAGATTATGGCCTCGTCGGTGAAACGCAGCGCCATTCAGGCAATGGGCAAGATACAGAATTTTCTGTTTGAGCAGAAACGCACCAACGACACCATAACTGCCAGCATGACTAAAGCCGACACTTCGGCAAGGGTTTATGTGCCAGTGTTTTATGTGGAGACTGCCGACACTGCAAAAACTACAAAGCAGCAGGTGTTCACACCATCGGTAGTGTCGCCGTCGGCACAGCTGCAGCAGGAGCTGGCCTCGACCCAGATGCCGCAAATGTCCGACAAGGAGGCCGAAAACGTGCAGCGATTCTTCTATGCACAAGTGGCCGACGAGTTCGCCTCGCACACCGACGAACATAGCCAGCGTGTGCACGACAATATCATCAAAATGTTTAACAAGTAAATAATCACGATATGAAAGAATTGAAAGAAGTTCGTTTCAATGAACAGAATATACAATTGCAGGACAATGTAGTGAAAGGTTCGATACTGCCCGAAAAAATTGCCGAGCTGGGTCGCACCATTACCGTAAAGGGCGACACAGTGGTAGAAGGTCCGGTGTTTGCCAGCAAACTCACCGTAGAAAATGGCAGCCTCGACATACATGGTGCCGTGTTTACACAGATAGAGCTGTATGTGAACACCGATGCCACAGGCGATATCACTTTCCGCCACAGCGTGGGCAGCGCCGACTCCGTAACATCGCGCGGACGCAACTGCAAACTGGTTTTCCATTCCGACATCAACGCCAAGAGCGTGGCTCTGTGCAATGCCTTTGTGGCCGGAAGCATCTACGCCGACGACATAGTGCTCGAAAACTGTGTGGTTATTGGTGGAGTGTTTGCAGCTCAGGAGCTTAGCTTGAACAACAGTGTGGTGGGTACTTTCAACGCGCCCATTGTAAACATTGCCCAAACCGTAAGCCTGCTTCTGCCCAGCGCTTTCTCCATGGAACCCATCATCGCCGAGCCCGGCGCACGCCTGCTCAACCTCAGCCTTGCCGACTTGGGAGCGCTGTTCCGCGGGGTGCCACAGTCGCCAACTTCGGGCTACATAGAGATGAGCCTCTCCGACGACGAGGTGAAGACGCACCTGATAAACGAGGAGGTTCAGAAAACCATACGCAGCTACACCGTGGTGGGCAAGGTGCTTGCCGTGGATTTGCTCGACACCGACAAATTCCAGAACCATTTTCTGCTTTCGGCCGTGGGCTTGAGCTCGCAGCTGCTGAAAACATACGACCTCGGCCCCGACAAGGACGGCAATCCCGCAACACTCTCGTTCGACCGACTGTATGCCTTCTTCTTCGACCTGATGGCCGGAAAACTCGACATACAGCCCATTTCAGGCAAGTTCAGCATTTCGCAGTTTGCCGAAAAATATAAATAAAAATGTGTTTTGTGATTTATACACCGGCGCCGTACGAAAAAATGTGCGGCGCCTTTTTTTTCAAAAAAGTGGGCGGAATTCGAGAGGGTGGGGCGTTATGATAAAAAAAACAGCATGGATTTGGCACCGGACTGATTGTCTTTTTTCGGAAAAAGGAGACTTTTTTATTTCTTTTTGAACAAAGAAATTACCCAAAGCAGGACCACGGCTCCAACCACAGAGGTGATGAGCTGCCAGATAAGGCCGCCGTCGCCACCTACTTTGAGAAGATCCATAATCCAGCCGCCGATAACGCCGCCGATAACGCCTACAATGAGGTTAACGATGAGGCCGAAACCGCCTCCGCGCATGATTTTTCCTGCCAGAAAACCGGCAAGAATTCCGATGAGAATGAAAAGTAAAAAATTCATATTATTTTTGTTTGAGTTTCGTTGCTATAACGAGTTGCCTTGTGTTTTATTGTGCAAACGTGCCGTTTGTCGTTTTTTTCTGTATATTCAAAAAGAAAGCATACATTAGATTTTTCCTTACTTTTTTAGTATATTTGCAGCCTGTAAACAGAATTTGTAACTATACATTACTTATTGATAATGAGCAATATACTTGCAATAATGCGAGTCCTTGTCACCGACGACACCCATCCTGTGATGCTGACTAAGCTCAGCGATGCCGGAATTCAGTGCCTTGTGCGTACCGATCTCGACTACGACGGTATTCTGAAACGCCTTGGCGATTACGATGCCCTTGTTGTGCGCAGCAAAATTACTATCGACCGCCATTTTATCGACAACGCTCGCCATCTGCGATGCATCGCACGTGTGGGAGCGGGTATGGATAACATCGATGTGGCATACGCCGAAAGTTGTGGCATACGTTGCCTGAACTCGCCCGAAGGCAACCGCACCGCTGTGGGCGAACACACTGTGGGATTGTTGCTTGCGCTGCTCAACAAAATCTGCAAGGCCGACAGCGAGGTGAGTTTAGGATACTGGTACCGCGAGGACAACCGCGGCATAGAGGTGGCTGGCAAAACGGTGGCCATCATAGGGTTCGGCAATATGGGAAGCTCGTTTGCACGCTGCCTGAGCGGCTTCGGGTGCAACATATTGGCATACGACAAATACAAAACCGGCTATGCTCCCGACTATGTTACGGAAGTGTCTCTGCAACAATGCTTTGAGCAGGCCGACGTGGTGAGTTTCCATGTGCCTCTAACCGACGAAACTCGCTATTACGCCGATAGCCGTTTTCTGAACTCTTTTGCCAAAAGCATTTACCTCATCAACACCTCGCGCGGGGCCGTGGTGCAGACTTCGGCATTGGTGGATGCTCTGGAATCGGGCAAGGTGGCAGGCGCAGCACTCGATGTGTTGGAATACGAAAACATGGCCAGAGACGAATTCTTCTGGGACAATATTCCCGATGACATGAATTATCTCACTTGTTGCCCAAATGTTGTGCTAACGCCCCATGTGGCGGGCTGGACAGTGGAGTCGAAGTATAAATTGGCTTCCGTTTTGGCCGATAAAATTATTGATACATTGAAAACCAGTAAGATATGATAATTGTAGAAAATGCCATCATTTCGGAGGACATAGCCGACCGCTGTTTTTGCTGCGACATAACCCAGTGCCATGGAATGTGCTGCGTGGAAGGCGATGCCGGTGCCCCACTGGAAAAGTCGGAATGTGAGGAGCTTGCAAAAATAATGCCTGTCATTCGCAATTACATGCCTGCCGAAGGCATTGCCGAAGTGGAGCGCACAGGCGTATCTGCCACCGACGAAACGGGCGCACTCTGTACCCCGCTGGTGAACAACCGAGAGTGCGTGTATGCGGTGTTTGAAAATGGTGTGGCGATGTGTGCCATCGAAAAGGCTTATTTCGACAAAAAGATAACCTTCCGCAAGCCGGTGTCGTGCCATCTTTACCCCATCCGGATCGAGGATTACGGCGAGTTCCAAACCGTGAACTACCACGTGTGGGACGTGTGCTGCTCGGCTGTTTGCAACGGCGAAAAACAAGGCACACCGCTGTATATCTACCTGAAAGAGCCGCTGATACGACGTTTCGGCAAACGCTGGTACAACGAGCTTGTGGCACGCTGCGAAGAATTCAACAATAAAGACAAATAGATGTATGGACATTCGGTTTTTCGGGTTAAACTGTTCCCGTATTCGTTTTTTAACCGTAACAATCAATCATTCAATCATTCAACAAACAATTTAACCAATTCACCAATCAACGATCACCACCATGACCAACAAAGTTATTCTTGTTACCGGAGCCAGTAGTGGCATTGGATTTCAAACAGCCCAGATGTTTGCCGAGCAGGGCAACACCGTTTACGCGGCAGCCCGTCGTATTGAGTTGATGCAACCACTTGAACAGTACGGGGTTAGGGTGCTTCACCTCGATGTTTGCGACGATGTTTCCATCGCCCAGTGCGTGAAAACCATTTTCGATGCCGAAGGCCGAATCGACGTGCTTGTGAACAATGCCGGCTACGGCTATTTCGGTGCTGTGGAAAACGTACCCATTGCCGATGCCCGCCGTCAGTTCGAGGTTAACCTGTTCGGGCTGGCACGGCTTACCCAGCTTGTGTTGCCGATAATGCGCAAAAACGGTTGCGGGCGTATTGTGAACCTTTCGTCGATAGCCGGACGTATGGCTATGCCTTTCGGGGCATGGTACAACGCCACAAAATACGCCGTGGAGGGGTTCAGCGATGCCTTGCGTATCGAAACCCGCCAGTTTGGCATAGATGTGGTGATGATAGAGCCTGGTGGTATCAAAACCAATTGGGGCATCATTGCCGCCGACCACCTGCAGGAGTCATCGCAAGATACTGTGTATGAGCAAAATGCAAACCACGAGGCTGCTCTTATGCGCAAGGGCTACTCCATGGATTTCCTTACCGACCCGCAGAAAGTGGCGAAAACCATTGTTAAGGCCGCCACCCGCCGCCGTCCCAAAACCCGTTATAGGGTGGGAAGGGGCTCGTCGCTGCTTGTGTGGCTCACACGTTTGATTCCCTACCGCTGGTGGGACAAGATTTGCACAAAGATGTGGCGGCACTACAAAATTGTTGACAAATAAATACTTGCAACGTTATGGAAACAAAACAGGAGCTGCGAACGATTGTCCGCAATCTGAAAAAAGCTATCCCATTTGACGAGAAAAAAGCACGTTCTGCCGATATTTGGCGCAAGGTGTTGGAACTCAGTTGTATGCGGGGTGCCAAAACCGTTTTGCTTTATTGGTCGATGAACGATGAGGTTTATACCCACGATGTGGTTCAGGCGTTGGCCGAAACTGAGATGGTGCTGCTTCCCGTGGTTGACGGCGACGATTTGCGTATCAAGCAGTTCCGAGGGTTGGACAATATGCGTGCCGGCGAGCAGTTTGGCATTGGCGAGCCTACCGGCGATGATTATTCTGGTCCCATCGATGTGATAGTGGTTCCGGGAGTGGCTTTCGACCGCCACTGCAACCGCATGGGGCGCGGACGCGGGTTCTACGACCGTTTGCTGAAAACTGCCGATGCCGTAAAAATAGGAGTGGCCTTCGATTTCCAACTTTTCGACAGCATACCCACCGAGCCGTTCGATGTAAGGATGAACTGCGTGGTGTCAGAAACGGAGACATTGTGGAATGGCGGCGAATAGCTGTTTGTCAAACCGTTATTAATGGTAATCTTTTGCCAATCTTACACTTAATCCAATGCACCTGTTAAGCCCGTAATGGCGAAGAGCTTATCACATTAGCCGAGTAGTTGGCTTGTGTTGAGTAGTGGCTGATGGTGTATATTTGCAAAATTACGTAATTTTTTTTTGCCAACAAGATAAAATTCGTTAAAAGCCTTGCCATTGCCATAAAAGCCCATCGTGTTTTTTGAAAAAAAAGTGTATCTTTGCACCTTCAAAAAGCAAAATAAACAACTCTAAAATCATGAAACGTATCACTGCATTTATCGCCGCTTTCGGCCTTCTGTTTGGGGCTTGCGGACAGCAAAAAAACAACGAAGTAACAACTAATAAAACAAAGGAGAACACTATGAGCAAAACCCTTGTGGCCTATTTTTCGGCCACCGGAACCACCAAGGCTGCCGCCGAGCGCCTTGCCAAAGAAAAGAACGCCGATTTGTTCGAAATCGTGCCCGAAAAACCCTACACCGCCGCCGACCTCGACTGGACCAACAAACAGTCGCGTTCCAGCGTGGAGATGAAAGACCTCAACTCGCGTCCCGCCATCAGTGGCACCGTGGAAAAACTTGGTCAGTACGACACCATCTACATCGGATTTCCCATCTGGTGGTACACCGCACCAACCATCATCAACACTTTCATCGAAGCTCACGACTTCAGCGGAAAAGTGCTGGGTACCTTTGCCACAAGCGGAGGAAGCAGTATCACCAAATCGGCCGCCGACCTTAAAAAGAAATATCCGCAATACAACTGGATTGACGGCAAACTGATGAACCGATGAGGAAACTTGCTGTAACTCTGACTGTTGCCTCGCTGATTTTGGCCGGATGCAACAACGCAAACCAACAAAAAGAGACAGATAAGAACAACAAACTTGAACTTACGCAGGAATGGGACAAGGTGTTTCCACAAAGCGACAATGTGAACCACTGCAAGGTGATTTTCCACAACCGCTATGGCATTTAGCTTGCGGCAGATATGTACATTCCCAAGGATGTGCGGCAAGTTGCCTGCCATAGCCGTTAGCGGTCCGTTTGGCGCTGTTAAGGAACAGAGCAGCGGACTTTACGCACAGCACATGGCCGAACGCGGTTTTGTGGCCATTGCTTTCGCCCCATTGTTTACCGGCGAGAGTGGCGGAGAACCCCGTCGCATGGCAAGCCCTGACATCAACACCGAGGATTTTCTTGCCGCCGTTGATTTTCTGTCGGTGCAGGAAAATGTTGATACCGAGCGCATTGGCATTATAGGTATCTGCGGTTTTGGTGGCATGGCGGTGAACGCCGCCGCTCTCGACCCTCGTGTCAAAGCCACCGTGGCCAGCACCATGTACGACATGATCAAGGTGAGCGAGGAAGGCTATTTTGCCAGCGAGAACACCCCCGAACAACGTATGGAGAAACGTAAGGTGCTGGATACCCAGCGCACACGGGACTTCCGCAACGGCACCTGCCAGCGCGCCGGCGGTGTTGTGGACCCTCTGCCCGACGACGCACCCCAGTTTGTGAAGGACTACCACACCTATTACAAGACCGAGCGCGGATACCACAAACGTAGCGGCAACAGCAACGACGGATGGAATACCATCGGTTGTCAGTCGTTTCTGAACCAGCCCTTGCTAACTTGGGCCAACGAAATTGCCAATCCTGTGCTGCTTATACACGGCGAAAAGGCGCACAGCCGCTATTTCAGCGAATACGCTTTCGAAAAAATGACTGGCAAAAAATGTAATGGACAGAGCATGACCGACGGCAACAAAGAGATTTTGATTATCCCCTGCGCCAGCCATGTGGACCTCTACGACGATGAGGCCGGCGTTATTCCTTACGACAAAGTTGAGGAGTTTTTCAAAACAAATCTTAAATAGAATTGATGTTTTTTTTACCGTTGTGGCGCAGCATCGCAGATGCTGCGCCATTTTTTTTGCCATCTCACTTTTGCTTTTTACTGAAAGGGAACCTAAGGGGGGGGGGCTTTGGCATGGGACATGTTTGTTTTTATTGAAAGGGAACCCTTGACGGGGTTCTGCTTAGTGACATAACCGATAAAATCAGCCGATGTAGCTGGGCTGGAGGCACCAAACTCCGCAGGTGTCCGTGCATTCGCCAAGTAGCTGCCGTATGGTTTTTCCAAAAACAGGGTGCACATAGTCGGGAATGATGTCGAACAGCGGTATTAGCACGAAATTGCGCAGGTGCATACGCGGGTGGGGGACAATGAGTTTTGGCGCGTTGTCTATCACTTGGTTGCCGTAGAATATTATGTCGATGTCCATGGTGCGCGAGCTGTAGCCTGTGCCATTGCGGGTGCGGCCGAGCTGGGCTTCTATTGCCAAAGCCTTTTCGAGCACAAGGGTGGGGCAGAGGTCGGTCTTTGCCACAACTGCCTGATTTACAAAATGCTGTTCCGCTTCGAAGCCCCATGCTTCACTACCGTACAATGCCGAGGTGGCTGTGATTGTACCTGTCTCTGTACCAATAAGTTCCACGGCTTTGTGGCATAGCTCGGCGCTGTTGCCGAGGTTTCCGCCTATCAGCAGGACGGCGTCTACAGTTCTGTCCATTTCCCAATCAGTGTTTCGTCTTGGTTTGTCTTGTTAAGTATTTTCAAAAAGATATTTCTGGAAACAGCAGTGGCGCCCATAAAAGCGGAGTGTGATGTAACTTGCTGGGTGTCAATTATCCCGATATTGTGCTGCAGGCAGAAATCCACCAGTCGGGCGAGTGCCACTTTGGAGGCGTCGCTCACGGTGTGGAACATCGACTCGCCGAAAAACGCCGACCCTATCGAAAGTCCGTACAATCCGCCAACCAGCTGGCCGTTTTGGAACGTCTCGAACGAGTGTGCCAGCCCTATTTCGTGCATCCGGGTGTATGCCTCGATGTAGTCGTCGCCAATCCATGTGGAGCTTTGGAACCTGCGTTTAACGTTGGCGCACATGGTTATCACGTCGCGGAAACAGGTGTCGATACGCACTTCGAATTTGCCCGACTTTATCACTCTTGCAAGCGATTTGTGACGGCGGAAACATTTGGGAAACAGCACCATGCGCGGATTGGGTGAAAACCAGTGATATTCTCCAAACCGGCGGTACCACGGGAAACATCCCTGTCCGTAGGCATCCACAAGGCATTGAGGCGAGAGGTCGCCGCCGTGGCCCACAAAGCCGTCGTCGTCGCCCGGCATAGGGTCGGCGAACTGGTGCACCGACCCTTCGGCAGGCAGTATCAGGTCAGAGTTTGAAGGCACTTTTTATCTTTTTTACGTAGTCCAGCTCTTCCCAAGTGAATAGTTTCACTTTGCGTTTCATCACTTTGCCGTTGCGGACAAAGGTTACCTCTTCGGTTCTGGGGTCGCGTCCGAAATGGCCGTATTTTGCGGTTTCGCCGAAAATGGGGTTGGTAAGTCCGAACCGTTTCACGATGGCGTATGGGCGCATGTCGAAGATCTTTTTCACTTTTTCGGCAATTTCGCCGTCGGTCATATCCACGTGGGCGGTGCCGTTGGTGTTCACGTACAGTCCCACGGGTTCGGCCATTCCAATGGCGTATGCCACCTGCACTAGCACCTCGTCGCAAACGCCTGCTGCCACAAGGTTTTTGGCTATATGGCGGGTGGCGTAGGCAGCGCTGCGGTCCACCTTGGAGGCATCCTTCCCGGAGAAGGCTCCGCCGCCGTGGGCCCCGCGTCCGCCGTAGGTGTCAACGATGATTTTACGTCCTGTGAGGCCTGTGTCTCCATGAGGTCCGCCGATGACGAATTTGCCGGTAGGATTTACAAACAGCTTGTATCCGTCGGCGTTTTTCTTTTCGTCGTACAGACCTTTGAAAAGTTTCTGATTTTCTTTCGAAAGATGTTTCAAAACTCTGGGAATCAGTATTTTCTCCACGTCCTTGCGGATGGTGGCGAGCATCTTGGCCTCGCTGTCGAAATCATCGTGCTGGGTGGAGATTACAATGGTGTCGATACGTGTGGGACGGTTGTCGTCGCTGTATTCCACGGTAATTTGCGACTTGGAGTCGGGACGCAGGTAGGACATCAGTTTGCCCTCTTTGCGGATGTTGGCCAGTTCGAGCATGAAGATGTGCGCCAGGGTGATGGGCAGCGGCATGTATTCGGGAGTTTCGCGGCAAGCGTAGCCAAACATCATGCCTTGGTCGCCGGCGCCTTGGTTTTCGGCCTCGTGGCGGTCCACGCCTTGGTTGATGTCGGGCGACTGGCCGTGTATGGCCGACAGTATGCCGCACGAGTTGGCTTCGAACATGTATTCGCCTTTGGTGTAGCCGATGTCGCGGATAACGCGGCGCACAGTGTCCTGAATGTCAACGTATCCGGTTGTCTTTACCTCGCCGGCCACCACGCAAAGGCCAGTGGTTACAAGGGTTTCGCAGGCCACGCGCGAGTGTGGGTCCTGACGCAGGAATTCGTCGAGCAGGGCGTCCGAAATCTGGTCCGCCACTTTGTCGGGATGTCCTTCCGACACAGATTCTGATGTGAAGTAGTAAGCCATAATTTTGTACTTTAAAACATTAATAAATAGAAATCCCCTTGTGGGGGTTCCGATGATTATTTAATGCAAAAGTTGTCGATTTTGTGATTGTAGGTAAGAAACTTGGTTTAGCATTTTTTTTCTTGTGGTTGCAATCATTACAAATCTATCCACTTTGCGTTTGCAAAATTACACTTTTTTCGTCACATGGCAAAATGTTTTACTGTATTTTTTTTGTTGTCTTTGTATGATATTGGTAATGAGATGTGTTTGTATGGGCGTGGTGCGGACATTAATGTGCGTACATATCTTTTTTTGAGCAAAAGACTTTCTTTCTTGTACATTTGGAGGCATTTTGTGTCTTTGCAGTGCTGAATTTTCCATTTTCAAAAAACATTATGGACTAATACCCATACCATACAAAAGAAGTGCCGCTGATATCTCGGCACTTCTTGGTTTGCGGGGATATTCCGCTCTTTTTTGCACGTCGCCAGTTACTTCTTTTCAAACTGGCGCATCAGCTCGTGTTTTTCGTCGTTCTGCATCAGCACGTTTGGTTTGAAACGGCTGGCGTCGGCGCCGGTTTTCTTGAGCGATGCCTCTTTGAATTTCTCGAAACTGTTTTCCTGCAAAAGGTGCGATATGGGGTCTTTCACGCGGAAACTGTCTCGTTTGGCCTGATATTCGATGTTGGCCTTTTTCAGGTTGTCGTCCACCACTTTGGTGAACTCGTTGGCCTGTTCTATGGTGGTGTCCTGATTTTCGAACTCGTAGTAGAAATGGTAGGCGGATTGGCTGAGGTCGGCAAAACCGATGAAGAACTTGGTTTTCATGCCGGTGGATTTCTCGGCTTCGCGCACTGCGTCGATAAACTGTTGTTCGTACAGCTTTTCGCCGGTCATGGTAACAATGCCGTTCACTTTCTGCACCATGTGTATGCGCGGGGTGTTCACAAAATAGTCGCTCACCTCGATGATGTCGTTCATGTTGTAGCGGTACAGTCCGGCGAAGGTGGTGCAGTAGGGGCAGTAGCGTTTGCCCACTTCGAGTTCGTGCAGCTGCAGGAAACGTGGGTTCTCGGTGCCGAAGTCCTCTTCGGGGACAAACTCGTAGTAGTGGTAGTGCGGGAAAAGGGTGGTGTTGATGGAGTCGTCCAAAACCAGTCCGAAACGGCATTCCGACGAGAAATAGGCAAATTCCTGATAAAGCATTCCTTCGGGGAAACAGCCTTCCAGTTTTTCGAGATAAACCTTTGTGTTGCCGCATTTCCAAGTGGTGAGCACCTGCAGTTCGGGCCAGAAATGTTTTGGCAGTATGGTGCCGTATTTGGCGCGCAGTTCGCGTAGCTCGTTGGCGCGGTCGGGGTTGGGTTTGAGGTAGGGCTGTATGGCGGCGCGTATCTTGTCGGGAATGTTCACCTTTTGGCTCATGGTGCCGTGTTCGATGTCGTCGATATAGTCGTCGAGGTAGCGGTTCACGTTGTTCTGCATCTCAACCATGGTGCTGGGGTTGGCGGTAACGCACAGGTGCACGTTGCGCTCGATGCCCATACGCATGATGGCGTAGTTGCGGGCGGTGTAGTCCTCGATATAGAACACGTCGGAGGGAGAGGCGTAGAGCTTTTTCACAAAGCCCGGACATTTGGCCTGCGTGTAGCCCGACACCGAGCCGTACATGGTGCCGTCGGGGGCGTAGCCTTCCAAGTATTTGCCCACTATGGACACTATGGAGCCTTCCCACACGTGCGGACGGTTCATCTGGAAATTGTACAGCCATACCTTGTTCATCTTGCTGTATATGTTGTCGATATACTGTTGGGTGATGGGTATCCATTTGGGCTGGTTGGTGGAACCCGAAGTGGTGGCGTAGAGCACCGGTTTGCCGGGAAACAGCACGTTGGCCTCGCCGTTTTTGTGACGGTCCACGTAAGGACGCAGGTCTTCGTACTCGTTGGGTTTCACATTTTCGCGATATAGGCGGTAGAGCTCCTCGTCGGTTTTGGCTTTCAGTATGTCCTCAAAGTGGTGCTCCTTGCCATAGACGCTGTCTTTTGCGTAGGTAAGTATCTGACGCAGAGTTTTTTCGCTTGCCTTGCGGGGATCTTTGCTCACGCGTTTCAGTTTGCGGTAAAGCAGCCCGCCGGCTATACCGAGCAAGGTGTTCGGTACAAAGGGGTTCATGTGGTCTTCTGTAATTTTCATGACAGTAGGTTTTTATGAATGTTTATTGTTTGATTTCGTGTATGTTGCGTAAAAATTTGTCCTTTTTGTTCACCAGCAGGAAAGGCATGCCGCTGTTGCGTGCGCCCTGTCCGTCGGTGTCGTCGCGGTCGCCGATAACGAGTATGTCTTCGGGTTTTTCGCCCAGCAGCTCGGCTATTTTGAGGAACGATTCACGGCAGGGTTTCAGTCCTCCGGCCGCGGGTGCGTCGATGCACACGTCGAACCATTCGGGGTCGATGTTCACGGCGTGCAGCCGTTCGATGATGTGGTCGTAGTCGGAGAACACAGCGGTTTTTATACCCGCCTTGCGCAGTTGTGCCAACTCGTCGGCAACGCCATCTTTCAGTCGGTAGTGCTTGGCCAGCACACGTGTCATGGTGGGCATGTATTTGGCGTAGTACCAGCGCTCGGCCTTTTCGGGGCTGATGCCACGTTTTTGGGCCATGGTGGCAAACAGCTGTTTGAAATATTCCTTGCTTTCGCCGAAATGGCGGCCCATCAGCTCTTTGCGGGTGTTGCGTTCTGTTTTTAGGGTGACTACGGATGTTATGCAGTTGAGTATTAGCCATATAGGCAATCTGCTGTTGTCATAAAGCGTTCCGTCGAGGTCAAATATTATAGCTTTCATCTATTATTCTTCGTTGATAGTGGCCGGCCACGAGTTTTTGGTAATTCCGGCAAGGTTCTGCAAAGTGGTGTGGCTCAGGTGCAGAAGCCTGTCCACCTCGTCTTTGCGATGGTTTTTGGTGTTGGGTAAAATAGGTTCGCCGATGGTGATGGTGAGCAGCGGCTCGGTGGGCTTGCCCAAGAGTTTGTAAATGCCTTTGCGCTCGCGGAAAGTGATGCACATGGGCACAATGGGCATGTTGTATTTGTATGCCATGGTGAAGGCTCCTTTGCGGAACGGACGCAGGGGTTTGTAGAAATTCCAGCGGCTCTCTTCGGGAAACACGTGGAACCACTGTTTTTTTTCGTGCAGCTCGTCGAAAGCCTCGTTGAATTTCTTCAGTCCGCCCATGTTGTCGGGCACGGGTATTCCGCCCACGTGTTTGATGTGCCAGTAGTCCTTGCCGTTGAGGTTGTCGCCATACACTGGTATCCATATCTTTTTGAAATGCAGCGCGTTGATGACAATGGGGGCATCCCAGCGGTAGCAGTGGTTGCAGATGGTTATTGCGCCGTTTTCCAGATATTTGCGGTGTTTGCGCAGTTTTTTGCGTCCGCGTATGCGCAGTCCGAATTTGGTGTGGTTCACCAGCGGTATCAGAAAATCCACAAGGAAAGCGTAGCCTATCCAGCGTTGCAGCTTGAAACTGAAGCTTTTGTCGAGATAGGTGTAGTTTTCGTCGAACACCAGCTCGCGCAGGTGCTTGGCGGGATACAGCTTTTTGTAGGGGTTGTCTTCGGGAAAGTCGGTCTCCGGCTGTGGCACGAAAACACCGTCTTTCACCTCAAGGTCGCGGTAGCGGATGTTGGTTGTTTCGGGCATCAGTTATTTTTTTGCTGTTGAGAATTGCGAGTCGGCAATGGCTTTGTTTTTCACCGCTCCCGAAAGAGTGTAGGTGGTTATGTCGCCGGAGTTTTCGGTCATCACCATCTGGCGGATAAGGCCGTCGGCTTTGGCGTAGGTTATCTCTATTTTGGAATAGCCTTTCGACGATTTTTTGGTGGCGTTGACGGTTACCACGTAGCTGTCGCCCTTTTCGGTGGCGGCGCTTGTGGCCGACACTGCCTCGCACAGTTGCTCAATTTCGCCGTGGATGGCGCAGAGCAGTATGGTGGCGAGACTGTGCATTCGGGAGTTTTTTTCGGTGTTGAAGGTGCGTTTCTTGCCTTTTGAGCTGACCAGCATCTCGTTGCCGTTGATAACGACCTTTTCGCCGGCAGGCTCGCTGTAGTGCATGGCCAGTTTGCTTGGGGCAACGAAATAGAAAGTGCCGCTTTTCTCCACCTTTTTGCCGTTCACTTTCAAAACTTTTGTTTCTTTGAACGCGCTTTCGATGCTTTTTATCTGGGTGTTGGCGGTCTTTATCTTTGTCAGAATGGCGTTGTCGTTGGCAAAGACTGCTGTTGCAAACAATGCTGCAATCAGGGTTATGATCTTTCTTGTCATTGTTTTTCTTTTTTTGTCTGTTACTTTATGTTAGTAACGTTTTTGTCTGTTTTTTTTGAAAAAACAACTTGCAAAGATACGATTTTTTTCTGTTATTTTGTGCAGAAACCTTTTGCTAAGTTATAATGTGTTGGTAGATTGTGTGTTGCGTTTCTACACCGCCACGTCGGCTTTGATATGTGGGTGCGGGTCGTAGCCGGAGAGGGTGAAATCCGGGTAGTCGAAGCTGAAAATGTCGTTTACATCGGGGTTTATCTCCATTTTAGGCAGAGGACGCGGCTCGCGCGTAAGTTGCAGTTTCACTTGTTCAAAATGGTTGCTGTAGATATGCGCGTCGCCGAAGGTGTGCACAAAATCGCCGTACTGTAGTCCGCACACCTGCGCTATCATCATGGTGAGCAGGGCGTACGACGCTATGTTGAACGGCACTCCGAGGAAAATGTCGGCACTGCGCTGGTAGAGCTGGCACGATAGTTTGCCCTGCGCCACGTAGAACTGGAACAGTATGTGGCAGGGGGGCAGCGCCATTTTGTCGATGTCGGCCACGTTCCAAGCGCATACCAGCAGCCGTCGCGAGTCGGGGTTGGTTTTTATCTGCTCGATGAGTTGCGAAATTTGGTCGATGCTTCGGCCGTCGGGGGTTGCCCACGAGCGCCATTGCTTGCCGTACACGGGGCCGAGATTGCCTTCGGCGTCGGCCCACTCGTCCCAGATGGTAACACGGTTGTCGTGCAGGTACTGTATGTTGGTGTCGCCTTTCAGAAACCACAGCAGTTCGTATATTATCGAACGCAGGTGCAGTTTTTTTGTTGTCAGCAGCGGAAATCCTTGGTTGAGGTCGAACCTCATCTGGTAGCCGAACACGTTGCGGGTGCCCGTGCCGGTGCGGTCGTTCTTGTCCACACCGTTGTCCATCACATGTTTTAGCAGGTCGAGATATTGTTTCATATAGTTTCGTTGTATGTAAATGTAACATCTAAAAACACGAAAAAAAAACGTATGTTCCTCTCTTGCTGTGTTTTTCGACGTCCGGAAATATAACAATAATTGTTTGCGAGTGATTATTGCTTGTTTTTGATATATTCGTCGATGGCTTTGGCGGCTTTTTTGCCTGCGCCCATGGCCAGTATCACCGTTGCGGCACCGCTTACGGCGTCGCCGCCGGCGAATATGCCTTTGCGCGAGGTCTGGCCATTGTCGTCGGCTACGATGCAGTTCCACTTGTTGGTATCCAAGTTTGGTGTAGTGCTGGAAATGAGTGGGTTAGGCGATGTGCCGATGGATATTATCACCATATCGGCGTCGATGTCGAATTCGGAGCCTTGCACGGGCACGGGACGGCGGCGCCCCGAGTCGTCGGGCTGTCCAAGCTCCATGCGTATGCAGCGCACGGTGTGCACCCAGCCACGGTCGTCGCTGAGTATCTCCACAGGGTTGCACAGCAGGTCGAAATGTATGCCTTCCTCCTTGGCGTGGTGTACCTCTTCCACACGTGCCGGCAGTTCTTCCTCCGAGCGGCGATATACGATATGCACTTCGGCGCCAAGCCTCAGGGCGGTACGTGCGGCGTCCATGGCCACATTGCCGCCACCAACCACCACCACCCGCTTGCCAACGTAGTTGGGGGTGTCGTAACCGTCTTTGTACGAGAACAATAAGTTGTTTCGTGTGAGGAATTCGTTGGCTGATACCACTCCGCAGAGGTTCTCGCCGGGGATGTTCATAAAATTGGGCAGTCCCGCTCCCGAACCGATGAACACGGCATCGAACCCCTCGTGTTTCATCAGGTAGTCGATGGATACGGTGCGTCCCACCACCACATTGTTCTCGAACTTGGCGCCCAGCTTGCGTATGTTCTCTATCTCGTGCCGCACCACGGTGTTCTTGGGCAGACGGAACGAGGGTATGCCGTACACCAGCACTCCGCCGAACTCGTGCAGGGCTTCGAAAATGGTTACATCGTAGCCCATGCCGAGCAGGTCTTTGGCGCATGTGATGCCCGATGGGCCGCTGCCCACAATGGCCACCTTGTGTCCGTTTTTGGTGGCGGGGTCGGCAAACTGCACATGGTTTTCGCGGGCGTAGTCGCCTACAAAACGTTCCAGCTTGCCTATGGCAACGGGTTCGAACCTCCGGCCCATCACGCATTTGCCCTCGCATTGGGTCTCCTGCGGGCATACACGTCCGCACACCGATGGCAGGGCCGAGTCTTGGTTTATTATCTGCGCCGCTTGGCCGAAATCGCCTTCGGCAATGGCTTTGATGAAATAGGGGATTTTGATGTTCACGGGGCATCCTTCCACGCATTGCGGTTTTTTGCATTGCAGACAACGCTGGGCCTCGATTACAGCCTCGTCGGGACTGTAGCCGAGACACACTTCGTCGAAATTGCGGGCGCGTACCAGCGGAGGCTGCTCGGCAATGGGCACACGTTTCGATTTGTCGCGGGTTTCTTCGGCAACACCTCCGATATGACAGGTGTGTCCTTCGGCTATTTCCTCAGCCTCAAGCTCTTTGCGTGTTTCGATGTTGTCGTACATAGCCTGACGTTTCATGGCGTTGTCGAAATCCACCAAAGCGCCGTCGAACTCGGGACCGTCCACGCAGGTGAACATCGTTTTTCCGCCAACGATAACACGGCAGGCGCCGCACATTCCGGTGCCGTCCACCATTATGGAATTGAGGCTTACCGTACATTTTATGTTGTTGGCTTTGGCCATGTTAGCCACAGCCCGCATCATCACCATTGGGCCTATGGCAATAATTTCGTCGTAGTTTGCACCGTTGTTGATGTTTTGCTGCAAGACGTTGGTTACCAAGCCTTTGTATTGCGATGTGCCGTCGTCGGTGGCAACAAACAGGTTGCTCATCAGCGCAAGCTCCTTTTCGTAAACCAGCAGGCTGTGCGTTTTGGCGCCTATGATGCAGTCGGCGGTGATGCCGTGGTTGTGGAGCCATTTCACCTGAGGGAATATGGGAGCTATGCCCACGCCTCCGCCGATGAATACGAACTTGTGTTTTTTCAGCTCGTCGATGGGGATGTTCACAAACTCGGAGCAGTGTCCGAGGGGTCCTACCACGTCGAGAAAACTGTCGCCGGCCTGAAAGCCGGCCATTTCGCGGGTTGAGGGGCCAACGGCTTTGAAAACCAGTACCACGGTGCCTTTTTCGGTGTCGTAGTCGCTGATGGTGAGGGGGATACGCTCGGAGTGCTCCATCATCTTTACGATAAGGAACTGTCCGGGCAGGGCCGATTTGGCGATGCGTGGCGCAAGGACTTCGTACCGGTAGGTGCCGGTGGACAATTCTTTTCTTGACAATATTTTGTACATCATGGCGGTATGTTTTGTCTCCTCACCGCGTTGGCCAAACGCCTTGGGCAATGTGGAGTGTGGTGTCGGTCATTGTTTTTTCGGTGTTTCAACAACGGGATATTCCACGCGGACGTGGTATATGCTTACCATCCGTTTTTTCAGCAGCTGTTTTATGGTTGTGATGTCGCGGAACGTGATGTTGCAGTTGGAGAGCTGGTCGTCGGCTATTTTGCCGTCGATGACGCTGTCGATGATTTTGGAGATGTTTTCTTCGTTGTGCACTTTGAGGCTGTGCACGGCGGCCTCCACGGAGTCCACCAGCATCACCACGGCGGTTTCGCGCGAGTAGGGACGAGGACCGGCGTACATGAAGTCGGCTTCGTCGATGGGGGAGTCGGGATAGTCGTTGCGCTGCTTGTTGTAGAAATAGCCCACTTTGCTGGTTCCGTGGTGGGTGCGGATAAAATCCACTATCACCTCGGGCAGGTGGTATTTCTTTTTTGCCAACTGCACGCCGTTTGTGACGTGCTGTATTATAATCTGTGCGCTTTCGGTGTTGGAGAAGTCGTTGAGGGGGTTGTATTCGGATGTCTGGTTTTCGGTGAAAAACTGCGGGTTTTCGGTTTTGCCGATGTCGTGGTACAGCGCTCCCACTTTGGCAAGGAGCGCGTTGCCGCCGATTTCGTGGATCAGGTCTTCGGAGATGTTGCTCACCTGTACGGCGTGCTGGAAAGTGCCAGGGGCTTTGTCGGCAAGGTCGTGAAGGGCTTTGTTGTTGGTGCTCGAAAGCTCTATCAGCGTAAGCCGTGTGATGAATCCGAAAGTGCGCTCGAAGATGTATATCAGCGGGTAGGCCAACAATGTGAGCAGGGCATTGACAAAGAACACAAGAAAACGAGTGGCGTTGATGTTTGCAAGGCTTGTGTCCTGCGATAGCATTCCTGCGATGTAAACCAATGAGTACGAGGCAAAAATCGATAGGCTGGCGATGAAAAACATTGAGCGGTGCTCGAAATTTCGGACGCTGATTATGGACACCATTCCGGCTATGATTTGGTAATAGATGAATTCGTAACTATTTGGAACCCAAGAGGCTAAGATTAGCACGTTGGCCAGATGGATGTACAGTGCCACGCGAATGTCGAAGAACACGCGCATCAGTATGGGGGCTATGCACAGTGGCACAAGCAGTGTCCAGTCGGGATTAACACGCACTATCATGGAGGTCATCACGGCCATCAGCAGTATCACTATCAGCACAAAGGTTACTTTTTTGTTGTCGCGCAGCAGTGGATGGTGTATCAACCTGAGGAATAGGAACAAGGTGGTGAGGGCTATGATGGTGAGCAGAAACTGGCCGAGGTTGTGGTTGAAAAGTGAGTAACTGTCGGATATCAGCTGCTGTTCCTCGTAGTTTAGCGATGCTATGATGCGTGCTTTTTCGGGGGTTATGAATTCGCCTTTGGAGATGATGAGCTCGCCGGCGGACACCATGCCCTGCGTGGTGGTTACCTGCGCCAGCATCGACTCCTGTTCCAGACGTGTGCGGGCGGGGTCGAAAACGATGTTGGGATGTATGATGTTGGCCACCGCTTGTGCGGCAATGGTGTCGGAGAGTTGTTTTGAGATGGTGTCAACGCATTGTGGCACAGTGAGGTAGCTTTGTGCCGATGCCTCTGTGCCGATGTTTCCGGAAAGGAGCACTATTTTTCTGCCGTCGATGTTTTCGGAGTCTGGAATTTCTATTATTCCCTTTTTGTAAGCGGCAGACAGATAGTGTTTTATCTGTTTCGCATAGTCGGGATTCAGGTTCTGTTTGTCTATCTGCGAAAGGGTTTTGTCCATGGCCGAGGAGTCGGTGCGGAAGAAAAGCAGGCCGGAGTTTTTGGCGTTCTGCCGTTCGGCCTCCACTTCCTCGTCGGATTTCATTATGGGGAAATCGTACGGGGCATACAGGTCGCTGCCCCGCCAGAAACCGTTTACGGCAAAGTCGTAGCTGTCGCTCTCGTCTTTTGGGAACACCAGCAGTATAAGCAGCGCAGTGGCAACGATGGCCGCTATTTTGTATGCCAACGACAGGTGCGAAAGTATTTTTGCAAACAGGGCTTTCATCGGTTGTGTGGGTTAATAATCCTCGCGTTCTACCAAGAGTATGGCATTTTGCGGTATGATAACGTATTTTTCGCCGTTATATTTTATTTCGGTGGCGGCTTTTTGCAGAAAAATTGCGAGGTCGCCGGGTTTTACCTGCAGAGGCAAGTAGCTGATTTCCTTGTGTTGCGGGTTCCACGACTCGTCGGGGTCGTCGGAAGTTGGCAGGGGGTAGCCCGGACCGCATTTCAGCACGTAGCCCGATTGCACGGTCTCCTTTGTTTGATACCCAGCGGGGAGGTATAGCCCCGATTTTGTCTTTTCGGCGGCGTCGGCGGGTTTTATCAGCACCCGGTCGCCTATCACTATCAGTTTGTCTATGTTCATGGCGTTTCTTTTTGTCCCCAGACTGCGCTTCGCTTGTCAGGGGTTAATGGAATGTAGTGCCTTCGGCACATGATTTCGTATCCGGACTGAGGGTGTCCCCCGACTGCGCTTCGATTGTCATGGGTTGATATCCAGACTGCGTGCTGTGGTAGTCCCCGGAGTGTGTGCTGTGGTAGTTCCCCGACTGCGCTTAGCTTGTCAGGGGTTAATAGAATGTAGTGCCTTCGGCACTGGGTGGAATTGTTGGTTTTTATGTTGTTGAGGTGGGACATTTGTGCAGTGGGGTGGTGTTGAAGGGCGTTTGTGTTCTGTTGGTTTTATTTGGTGATGACGACTTTGCCGAGTTTGGAGCCTTTCCATCCGGTTTGCACTATGTGGGTGCGGTTCGCCAGGGTGTCCATTTCGATGTGTGTGTGTCCGCTTACGATAAGGTCGATGCCATCCACTTGGTTGGCGAGGATTGGGTCGCACATAGGTCGCCCTGGTTCGGGGCGGAAACCGAGGTGCGAGAGGCAGATGATAAGGTCGCAATGTTGTTGTTTGAGCAGTTTCACCATGTTTTTCGACACTTCTACAGGGTCCAAATAGCGTGTGCGCTGCACGGTGGAAGTGAAAGTGAGTCCGTTAAGGCTGGTGGTTAGTCCAAAAATGCCCACTTTAACTCCTTGTCGTTCAACGATTATGTATTTTTTTACCACTTTCTCCAATTCCGGGCAGCCGGGAAACTGGTAGTTGGCGCAGACTATGGGGAACTTGGCTTTTTTCAGCTTTGCCGCAAGACTGTCGAGTCCGTTGTCGAACTCGTGGTTGCCGAGGGTTGCGGCGTCGTAGCACATCAGGTTCATCATCTCTATCTCCACATCGCCGCCAAAGAGGTTGAAATAGGGGGTGCCTTGCATGAAGTCGCCGGCGTCGAGAAGTAGCACAATGCTGTCGCGCTGGCGGGTGTCGCAGATGGCTTTGTAGCGGCGCAGAATCCCGCCAAGGGTGTCGGTTTTGGACACGTATGGCTCTATCTGGCTGTGGGTGTCGTTGGTGTGGAGTATGGTTACTGAATAGTGCTTGGTACTTTTGCAGGCGGCGAAAAGTGCAAGGGCGATGACTGCTATTGTTATTAGTAATGTTTTGGTTTTCATAAGTTTACTATTTTATCGTCACCCGGTTGTCTTTTGTTCCACGCAATTTCTCTTCGTTGCTGAAAAAATCAATTATCCTTTTGCGGAAAGGTTCGGTTTCGGTGATGAGGTTTTTGGTCTCCACGTTTTCCAGAATTTTGTCGCCGCCGTTTTCAATGAAATTGATTGTGGCCATGCGGTAGGTGCGGTTGTCCTCGATGGGCTTGCCGCCAACGGTAACGGATTCAACAGCGCCGTTGGTGTACACAATTTGAGCGTTTTGTATCGGCTGAACGTTTTCGAGTTTTCGCAAGTTGTTGAAAAACATTTTTCTGAGTTCGCTGCCTTTTATCTCTATCACCACAATGGTGTTGTTGTCGAAAGGCAGTACGCTGAACAGTTTTCCGATGGTTATGGGGCCGGCGGTAATGGGTTCGCGTATGCCGCCGAAGTTGAGCATGGCAAGGTCGAGCGGGTGTCCGTCGAGGTTGTGCGAAAGGGCGTCGCCGTATTGGAAAAGAGCGGCGGTGAGGATGTTGGCGAGGGTGCCTTGCGGAGCTTCGTTGCCGAGGTCGTTGAGGGCTTGGGCCACCACATCGTTGAAATACAGGTTGTAGAGCAACCGCACACTGTCGTGATAGCGTGTGATGTGGCTATCTTCGGTGGGGTCGAAACTTTTGTCGAGGGGTATCAGCTGCGACTGGTGTTTTTGTGCCGCGACACTGCCCGAAAACAATACGGTCAAGCCTAATAGAATGATTGTCAGCGTTTTTTTCATTGGATTGAGGTGTTTTGATACCTGCAAATTTACAAAAAAAATTGATATTTGTTTGTCGGATTGTGGGAAGAATTGAATGTTGGGTGGTGTTCAGTCTGCTGTTGCCCCTGCTGGGCTTTTTCTGATACGCGGCACGCCACGTCCTTGTATCTGCAATTATCAAATTTCAATTTCTAACTTTTTATCGGGTATGTCTCGCGAATTATCTCAATTTCACCGTTGCTGCAGTCCACCACGGTGGAAGGGGTGTCGTTGCCGATGCCGCCGTCGATGACGCAGTCCACTTTTTTGTCGAACAGGTCGTAGATGAGTTCGGGGTCGGTGAGGTATTCCGTTTCTTGGTCCTGATTTTCGAGCCTTACCGAGGTGGATATTAGCGGTTCGCCGAGATCCTCCACGATGGCGCGGCAGATGTTGTTGCCGGGCACCCTAAGGCCTATGGTTTTGTTGGGATTCTGGTAGTTGCGCGGCACGTTGCTACTGGCCTGCATCACGAAAGTGTAGGGGCCTGGCAGGTTGTTTTTCAGAAGCAAGAAAAGGTCTTTGTCCATGGGCCGGGTGTATTCCGACAGCTGGCTCATGCTGGCGCACACCAGCGAGAATTTGGCTTTGGCCAGCTGGAAACCCTTCAGTCGGGCCATCCGCTCCACCGTTTTTTTGTGGCTCATGCTGCAGCCAAAGGCGTAGAGCGTGTCGGTGGGGTAGATGATAAGTCCACCGTTGCGCAAAATGTCGCCTATCTTGCGGATTTCGTTGGTATTGGGATTTTGCGGATAAATCTTGGTTATCATTTTTTTTGTAATTTGTAATTAGAAGTTAAGAAGTTGAGAATCTGAACTGTACATTGTACATTGTACATTGTATATTGTACATTGCATATTGTCTATCCTCCATTGTTCATAAATTTAATCAGGGCTATTTCGGTGGCGAGCATCAGCAGCGAGAGTGTGACGAAGATATGCCACAGCGGGTGTCCTTGGCGCTGTTCGCGTATAATTTTGTCCAAAGTACGTGAGGAGGCGTTTAGCGTAGATATGTTGCTGGTGTTCAAGGTTTTAATGGCGCTTTTTAGATCTTTGGGTGAAAGGAAGTCCATAACCGATTCCTGTCGGTTGTAGTTGAAAGATAGTCCTTGCAAAATGTCTGCTCCTTGCGCAACGACGTAATTGCCAGCGGTTTGTATGTTGTCCTTAGTACAAATAAGGGTGTTGCCGCCCGATGTGATTATTTCTGGAATTGCCTCCAGATTCCCATCGATACTCTTGATTTTTAGCGTATTGTCGCCATTGGTGCGAATCGAGGGTAGTGCAATGGCCGCATTGCCGTCGATGAAATGGTAAACGACAGGTACTGCTCCGCTGTAAAGTGCTATGTTGTAGAACGTTGGCACAAACAGCGCTGTGCTTCCGAAATCGGTGTAGCGACTTTGCAATGGACTGGTAAGCAGGTAGATATGTCCGTTGCCAACTTGTGTGCAGCATAGCAGGTCGTCGCCGTTTGCAAGGGTTATGATGCTTTCCTTAGCGGTTGACGATGAGTTGTTTAGAGTAAAATGCGCGAAGGTGGTAGGCTGGTCGTTGCCGCTTTTGTTGGGCTCGAAAACATTTCGGAAAAGTGGGTGAGAAGTGTTTGTGTGCGAGGCTTTTAGCTCCGTTTCGACGAAATTACTCACTTGTGGCAGGTGGATGCTTGCCGCAAAACGGTTGAAAGAGCTGATATCCATATCTTTGCATGGCAGAACGAGCAGTGTTCCGCCATTCTGCACAAAGTTGCCGAGCGCGTCGGCCATGCCCGTTGGAAAAGAGCTTAACTCGTTGGCAATAATCACGTTGTACTGGCTCAAATCCTCGTACCCTACGGCGATGGCGGGACAACTGCCGTAATTTAGCAGAGAGTCGTTGCCAAAAAGGTGTTTAACGTACTGATTGTCGGAGTGCTGGTTTACGGAAAGTATGCCGATGCTCCGTATGGGGTTTATGCAGAAAAACATTGTGTCGTCGAAAGTTATTGGGTGGTCTGCAATGGTAACCATACCGTGGAGGGGCTTGTCGCCATCGATGGTAAACTGCAGTGGTACAGATGCTTTGGAGTTTTTGGCTACACTTGTCGAAGCTACAGCCCGCTCCCTGCCGTTTACAAATAGCTGCACAGGTATGCTCTCCACGTCATCGTCGCCCGAATTGCGTATAAACGCATTGATATTCACCACATTGCCTTTGATAAAAGCTGGTGCGCTGAAGGTCAGGCTGTCGATAAACAGATTGTTTTGTGCTACTCCCTGCAATGGTATCAAATAGCTGTGTATCAGTGTGTCGGACGGAAATTCGCTCAAGTCGGCGGTGGATTTCTGGTAGTCGGAGATGAAATAGGCCGAGCGTGCTTCGGAATTCTGTTGCGCGAGGGCCGCAAAGATGCGTTTGGCCACCGTGCTTAGTGCCGGTGCTGCTGGCGAAGGCTCCACCTCGTCGGTTAACTGCAGGAACTCGTCGGCACTCACGGGACGAAACTGTGAGCCAGACATGTCGTTGGTTATCAGCATAAAACGGTCGGATGGGGAGTAGCCAGCCGCTATTTCGCGGGCTTTCTGCTTGGAGGTTTCGAGCAGAGTGCCGTTTGCACCTTCGGCATTGATGCTGAACGAGTTGTCGATGTATACCGCCACAAGGTTTTCCTTGGCGGAAGTGGCATTGCCCCCATGCGGTATGAACGGTCGGGCAAAGGCCGTTACCAAAAACACTATGGCCAAAATGCGTGCGGCGAGTATTAGCCGTTCTTTAAGCCGCGACTGCCGACGTGTTTCCTCGGTAAGATTCTCCAGTTTCGAAATGTCGCTGAAATACACCTTTTTGTATCTGCGGAAATTGAAAAGGTGCACCGCAATGGGAATGGCCACGGCTATCAATCCTATGAAAAACAGAGGGTTAAGAAACTGCATACGGCAATACGGTGTGTTTTTTTGACGGTTGCAAAGATACGATTTTTTTTGTGGAATGATAGGGCGGGGGAGACCTATGCGTCTGTTTTTTTTGTTTTCATGTTGTATAGCGGTGTTTTTTTTCGTATCTTTGCAGATTGATTTATAGCCACGAAAAATATTTTGTTGTAACAATGCCCGAAGTTATGGTATGTGTAAAAACATGGAAATAAAAGTGATTTGCTATGGTGATTAACGGAATCGACGTAGAAGTTGAGCGCAAGCCCATCAAAAACCTCCATTTGGCGGTCTATCCTCCTGATGGAAGGGTTCATGTCTCCGCTCCCCAGTCATACACTGACGAGCAGATTAAACTCTTTGTTCTGAAGAAATGGGTTTGGCTCGTACAGAAGCGCAAAGAGACAACATCTTATACGTTCCAAGATGAGCGTGAATATGTGTCGGGCGAAGCCCATTACTACAAAGGTGAACTCTATCGCCTGAAGGTCATCAGGGACAATACCTGTACCTTTCATGTTGAGATTCAGGGCGATTACATCAATGTGTATGTCTATGAGCGTACCACGAAGGAAAACATTGCCAATGTCCTTTGGAGTTGGTACAAAGAGCAAATCACGCCAACCATAAAATTGTATGTGGCCAAATGGGAGAAAATACTTGGTGTCAAGGTCGCCGCATGGTCCATACAACAGATGCAGTCGAGCTGGGGTAAGTGCCACAAAGATACAGGTAAAATCATGTTTAACCTGCAGTTGGCAAAGAAACCTCTCAACTGCATCGAATATGTGGTAGCCCATGAACTTACTCATCTCATTGAACAGAATCACACAGATAAATTCCGGCATATACTTGGAACTTATCTCCCCGGATGGCAAAAGATAAAAGAACAGTTAAACGAATTCCCCCTATAAGACCATGGCAACGTATCAAGAACAAAGGGAAAGAGATTATCAGAACAAGCTCGTCAAGAGGTTTCGATACGAACTCGGTTACAAGTATCTCGGCAACTGGCAATATGCCAAAGGCGAGACGGTTAACAGTTTGGGAAAGCAAAACTCGCCCATCCTTGATGATGAGGTGCGCAAGTTTCTGAACGACCAGAAGAAGGAGGACGGCAATACTCCAAGATACACAGAACGGCAGATTGAAGATGTTCTCTTTCAGCTAAAGAGCAAAGCCCGCCTTGGAAACGCCAAGATGAGCGGTCTGACGCAGTGCAATACAGACCTTTACGATACCATGATGATGGGCATCAAGTCGCAGCCAGACCCCGACTCAAACCACGAGGACGTGATGCTGTTCGACTTCAAGGACTTTACAAACAACAACTTTGCCATAGCCGAAGAGGTCAGTTACATTGACCCCTTGTTGGGAAAAAACAAGCGTCCAGACATCGTTGTCTATGTGAACGGAATAGCTTTAGCTGTCATTGAACTGAAGCGAAGCCTTGTCAACTGTGAAGAAGGCATCAAACAACACCTTTCAAATGAGCGTGACTTTATCCCGTCCTTCTTTACCACAACTCAGTTTACCATCGCTTCCAACGACGGTGTGGAGTTTCGCTATGGAACTATTGGCACACCGCTGAAGTTCTGGTGTAAATGGAAGCGCGACACTACTAAACTTGGCGATGTGCTGACAGAGCAAGAGTCATACATGATGTTTTTCAACAAAGAGAACTTCATGTTCTTCTTCCGCTATGGTGTTCTGAACGACGGAGGCATCAAGAAAGTGCTACGCCCACATCAAATATATGCTATCAAGGCAGCGGCGGCACGTATGCCAAAGAAGGAAAGCGGTGTTATCTGGCACTCGCAAGGTTCTGGCAAGAGCCTTACGATGGTTGCTTTGGCTTCCTATATCCGTCGCAACTTTGAAAACCCTCGCGTCGTGGTCATTACTGATCGCAAAGAACTTGACCTGCAACTGGCAGGGACATTCATAAAGGGAGGCAACACGCTTCATCAGGCTACTTCATGCAGCGACCTTCTCGACACGCTTAATCAGGGCAAGGAATGGCTCGTATGTTCGCTCATCCACAAGTTCGGTGCAAACGGATCTGAGGATGAAGCCGAGAAAGACGAGTCAGGCACAAAGGTCAGTCTGGATGAATACCTTAATGAACTGCAAGCCATCATCGCACAGAAATATGGCGACAACTTCAGTGTGAAGGGTGACAACATCTTTGTTTTTGTTGATGAATGCCACCGCACACAGAGCGGTCGCCTTCACGAAGCCATGCGCAAAATCATGGGCAAGGAGATTATGCTCATCGGTTTCACTGGCACACCTCTCCTGAAGAAAGACAAGGGCGATATGTATAACCGCATCAAGAGCATGTCGGAGCGTACTTTTGGCCCGTATATCCACAAGTATCTGCACAAACAAGCCGTGGAAGACAAGGTTATCCTCGACCTTCAATATGAATACCGCAACGTAGAACAGCAACTTACCAACAAACAGATAGTTGACCAGAAACTGGATGCATTGACAGCCGGACGAGAACTCTCTGACGAGCAGCGCAAGATGGTTGAAGACCGTTGGGCAACCTTGGAGAAGGTCTATTCTACAGAGGAGCGCATCGAGCGTATCGGCTACAGCATCCTTGATGATGTGGGATTTGGCTTGTTGAGGCACGACTGGAGTAATGCCATGTTGGTTGCCGGTTCCATCTATCAGGCTTACAGATATTATAAGTTCTTCACCCAAGACAGCAGTAACACCTTGCTCAAAGGACGTGTTGCCGTGGTAACGAGCTATAACCCGATGGACAGCGATATTGCCAACGACTCAGCTGACACCAACATGGAAACCGAAGCAAAATTCAAGTATGACTGGGCAAAGCAGTCATTCAAGGATGCCGGCGATGGCATCAACAACGCTGATGACTATGAGAAGTGGGCAAAAAACCTATTCATCAAACGTCCTGCCCAGATGAAACTGCTCATTGTGGTCAACAAGCTGCTCACTGGCTTCGATGCCCCATGTGCCACTGTCCTTTACATCGACAATGAGATTAAAGACCACACTTTGTTTCAGGCAGTATGCCGTGTGAACCGTCTTGGCGAGGACATCAAGGACGAGGAAGGCAACGTGATGGTCAAGACGCACAAGGAATTTGGGCGTATCATCAGCTTCAAGAACCTGTTCGACAGCATTGAAGATGCCGTTGTCAAGTTCAACGACGGCGAAGGGTTCTCTGGCCTCGACGGTGTCGATGTAGAAGGACTTCTCGATGGTGCCGTCAACAAATGCAGGGAAAAACTGCTGGCTGCAACAGAAGCATACGAAGGACTGAAAGCCATCTGGGAAAGCAAGGGGCTGACTGAGTTGGAACAGCTTGCGGAGTATTATGTCGCCGAACTGGAAGGTGAAGAGCCTGCACAGGCTCGTCGTAACCTCATGTACAGCATTACAGGTGGCATGGTTACGGCATACAACAACATGTCCGACTATTTCAGCCAGACGGATTTCACGCCAGAGCAGATAGAACGCTTTGCCTCGTTGTCCCGTGAGGCAGGAACTATACAGCGCAAGGTGCGCCAGAAGTCGGGTGATGACTTCGACCCTCGCACGCTCGACCCCGATATGCGTCAACTTCTCGACCAGCATATCCGCGCGGAAGATGCCGAGACATTGGTGGAGGCAACAGCAGATTTTTCTTTCCTCGACCTTATCAATGATGCTACCGACACCGACAAGGCTGCTGATGAAGCCATCCGTCAGGCTGGCGGCAATGCAAAAGGTGCTGCCGAAGTGATTGAAGGTAAGGCTCGCCGTGTCAATACCGACTGGAACAGCGGTGACGAGGAAGGGAAACGAGTTTTCAGTGAGAGGTTGCAGGCTTTGCTCGACCAACTGAGGGAAAGCAATGCTACCGCCAAAGAAAGAATCAAGGCACTCATTGAGCATATCAAAGCAATCAAGCATGGAAGTGATGCGCCCAACGGACTTGACAATAGGCGTAGCAAGGCTCTGTGGAACAACCGTGCTGCATGGAACGCTCCTGCGGATGATAACGAAGCTATTGAAATCATAAAGAAGATTGACGATTTCATCTACCGCAATGCAGGGGCTAACTGGCAAGATCCTGACAGCAATGCCAGTTGGGACTTGCGTGATGACTTGCAAGCGATGTTCCCATCGTTCAGCGAACAGGACATTTACGAGATTTACCGTCTCGCTTCACAAAATTCATAACAGAAAATAGAAATACAATATATGGCAATAAAGAAATCACAGTTATACAGCGCACTCTGGGAGTCGTGCAATGCGCTTCGCGGCTCGATGGATGCAAGTCAGTACAAGGACTATGTGCTGATAGTCCTCTTTGTGAAATATCTCTCTGACAAGGCTGGTCAGCCGGGCTTCCGCCTGAAAGTGCCAGATGGTTGTAGCTTCAAGGACTTCGTGGCTCTGAAACAAGATGACAAGATTGGCGAGAAGATGAACACCAAGCTGGAGGCCATCAAAGAATTGAATGCCCGACAGATTGGCGACCTTGCCCTGCCCAACTTCAACGACCCCACCAAACTGGGCAGTGGGCGCACGATGGTTGACACCCTTTCAAAACTTATTGGCGTGTTTGAGAATGACGCACTCGACTTTTCCCACAACCGTGCTGCCGATGATGACCTTTTGGGCGATGCCTACGAATACCTTATGAAGAACTTTGCCGCCGAAAGCGGTAAAAGCAAGGGGCAATTCTACACCCCTGCCGAGGTGAGCCGTGTGATGGCAAAACTGCTTCGCATCGACGAACTCGACCGAGCCGAGCATACCATTTATGACCCCACCTGTGGCTCTGGCTCGCTGTTGCTTCGTGCTTTGGCGGAGGCCAGCAATCCACGTGTGTCTATCTTCGGACAGGAGAAAGACAGTAGCACGGCGGCATTGGCTAAGCTAAACATGTTGCTTCACGGTATTAGCAGTGCCGACATCAAGGTGGGCGACACTTTGGCAGACCCGCAATTCAAACAATATGGTATGGTCAGCACCTTCGATGTTTGCGTTGCCAATCCGCCTTTCTCTATGAAGAACTGGCTGGCTTCGGGCATGGAGAATGACCAGTATAACCGTTGGACTGCCAACCTGCTACCTCCTGCCAAGTGTGGCGACTATGCTTTCCTGCTTCACCTCATCCATTCAATGAAGTCAGAAGAAGGACGTGGTGCTTGCATCCTGCCTCATGGTGTTCTTTTCCGTGGCAACGCAGAATACGACATCCGCAAACACATCGTCAAGCAGCACTATATCAAGGGCATTATCGGACTGCCGCCAAACATATTCTTTGGTACGGGCATTCCGGCTTCCATCACCATCATCGACAAGAAAAACAAGGACAGCCGCAAGGGTATCTTCTTCATCGATGCGAAGGATGGATTCAAGAAAGACGGAGCAAAGAACCGTCTGCGCGAGCAGGACATCAAGCGTATCGTTGATGCGTGGAATGCACAACAATCCATCGAACACTATTGCCGACTGGTGGAATGGGACGAAATTGAGCGCAACGACTACAATCTGAACATTCCACGGTACATACAGCCCCAAGACACCGAGATACAGCACGACATCTATGCGCATCTGCATGGCGGACTTCCTGCCCACGATGTAGATGGGATGCAGACCTTCTGGAAAGCCTGCCCTTCGCTGAAAGTCAGTCTGTTCAACTGCGAGGCAAACGGCTACTATAGTCTGAAACCAGCAAAAACTGACATCGCTCAGACCATAGAAAAAGACCCTTCATACGTTTCACAAAATGGTAGGTTCTCTGCACTTCTGAATGAATGGAAGGCGGAGATTATGCCGCAGATGAAAGCCGTAGGTCAGGGCGCGCGTCCAAAGGAACTGATTACCGACTGGTCGGAATCGCTTCTCGACAAGGCAAAAGAACACGGCGGTCTGGTGGATGCCTACGAGGTGTATGACGTATTGCTCAACTATTGGGCAGACGTGATGCAGGATGACTGCTACATGATTGCCAACGATGGGTGGACATTCCCGAAAGTACAAACTACAAAGTCTGGCAAGGGCGACAAGAAGAAGGCTATCATGTACGACGAGATAGTTTGCGACCTCGTGCCTGTCAGCATCGTGCTTGCTGAATACTTCACTGCCGAGACCAACGAGATTGCAGAACTTTCTGCACAGATAGAACAGAAACAGACTGCATTGGATGAACTGCTTGAAGCCGCTGGCGACGATGAAGACGAGCAGAACGAGGTGAAGAAATCAGCCGAATATAAGAAAATCGACAAAGAAAAGTCTGCACTCAACAATACGTTGAAAGCCAAGCGCACAACCCTCACTGATGCCGTCGTAAAGAAATATGCAGACCTCACCCAAGAGGAGATAAAAATGCTTGTGGTTGAACGCAAGTGGCTTGCAAGTGTTGTTGGTGGTTGCGAAGCCTTGATGCAAAACGTCACACACCAGATAGCAAGCGATGTAACCACCCTTGCCGAGCGTTATGAGGTGACACTTGGCGCAACCGAGAGCAAAGTGAACAATTTGGAACAGGAGGTGCTCCGCTCACTCAAAGAAATGGGATTCACTTTGTAAAACGTGTTTATGTATGGACAAGAAAAAAGCAAAACATACGGGAATATCTGTTCTATATAATTTGCCAGAAAATTGGTCAGATGAGACGGCGTTTTCATTCGACCATCTGTCTGAGCTGGTGTTGCAGTTGCACGATTCCGCCTATTCGGCAACCGTGAAGGCAATAAACCGCTTTGCCACTGTAAGAAACTATGTCATCGGATTTTATATTGTGGAATATGAACAGCATGGCAATGACCGCGCCAAGTATGGCGACCGGCTGTTGAAGCGTTTGGCTGAGCGCGTGAACAGAAGGGGAATTAACGAGACATTGCTCCAAATTTGTCGTCGCTTTTACTTGGATTATCCACAGGTAAAAGAGTTGTTGACCGGGCAGATTTGTGCGACGGCGTCGCATAAATCTGAAATAAGTCCGATGTCGTCGGAGAAATCCTTGGAAAAAAGTCCGACAGCATCGGACAAATTCAAGACTTTCTGTTAAAGGAGATTAGCAAATGAAAGAAACAAGAATAAAATAACCATCTTTTTTGTAAAATCATGGAAGACAAAAACAACATACAATCCTCGGCACAATCCGCCGATATTTCAAAGCAACTGACCAGCTTTACCGACAGTTGCGAAAACGATATTCGGCGGCTGCTTCATAGTGCGAGAAATCAAGCCTACAAAGTAGTAAACTCCATTATGACGCAAACCTATTGGCTGATAGGCTACCGCATTGTAATGCAAGAGCAAAAAGGCGAACGCCGCGCCGAATACGGAAGCCGCCTTATCGAAACATTATCCAAAAACCTTTCCCCCGAATTTGGCGGCGGAATCTCGGTGGCTCAACTTAAGAATTTTCGCCAATTTTATTTGACATTCCCCGATGCACAAAAAGGCTACACAGTGTGTAGCGAATTGAGTTGGTCGCATATCCGACTGATTATGAGGCTAAATACTGAAGACGAACGAAACTATTACATCGAGCAGTCGAGAAACGGCAGTTGGAGCGTCCGCGAATTGGAGCGCAACATCAAAACCGACGCCTTCCACCGTGTGGTAGCCAATCAAATGCCACAACCTGCCGACGAAAACCACAATCTGTCGCAAATAAAAGACCCTTACGTGCTCGAATTTCTCGGTCTGCCGACTAACAACATCAAGGAAAGCAAGCTGGAGCAGTCCATCATCGGCAATATGCAGCAGTTTCTGATGGAAATGGGCAAAGGCTTTGCCTTTATCGACCGGCAGATGCACATAGCCACGCAGATGAGCGACTTCTACATCGACCTCGTCTTTTACAATTATATCCTCAAATGCTTTGTGCTTATCGACCTCAAAACAACACAGCTTACACACCAAGACATCGGACAGATGGACATGTATGTGCGGATGTTCGACAGCCTGAAAAAGCAGCCCGACGACAACCCTACAATAGGCCTCATCCTATGCGCCGAAAAAGACGAAGTGGTGGCTAAATACTCTGTCTTGAGCGAATCGAAACAGATTTTCGCCTCCAAATACATGACGGTATTGCCAACCGAAGCCGAACTCGAAGCCGAACTCTACCGCAACCGCCGTTTCTTAACTTTAGCAGACTGAAAAATGATAGAAACTAACTTCAAAGATTCAGAATTTTGAAATCATGGAAGACAAAAACAACATACAATCCTCGGCATACAACCAACTGATTGACAATGTTGGGGTAGCATTGCAAGAGGGACGACGTAATGCAGCCACTGCCATCAACCATGCTATTGTGCGCACCTATTGGCAAATAGGACAGTACATAGTCGAATACGAGCAGCGCGGCAACGAACGCGCCGAATATGGCAGCAACCTGCTCAACAGACTATCAAAAGACCTGACAGAACGGTATGGCGAGGGATTCGGACGTAGCAACGTGTTTTATATCAGAAAATTGTACATAGAATACCCAAAAGTTCAGACACTGTCCGAACTTTCTTGGAGCCACTATATCGAACTGCTGAAAATAGAGGACAACCTCGAACGCTCTTTTTACGAAAAAGAGTGTCGCTCCGAGCATTGGGGCGTAAGAGAACTAAAAAGACAGAAAGACAGTCTGCTCTTTCAACGTCTTGCACTTAGCACAAACAAAAAAAACGTCATGCAATTGGCGCAAAATGGTCAGATTGTTGAAAAGCCAGAGGATATACTCAAAGAGCCTTACGTATTTGAATTTACGGGGCTGCCAAAACTACCAGTCTATAAAGAAGGCGATGTGGAAGAAGCCCTTGTCAGCAACCTGAGCATGTTTCTGCTCGAACTCGGTAAAGGATTCGCTTTTATCGGAAGACAGCAAAAGATTTTTATCGCAGGACGAACGTATAAAGTAGATCTTGTTTTTTACCACAGGATACTAAAATGCTTTGTGCTTATCGACTTGAAAAAAGGCGAAATAACACACAACGACATCGGACAGATGAACTTCTACCTCAATTATTTCAGAGAAGAAATGAATACCGACGGCGACAACGAACCTATTGGCATTGTTTTGGGTACAGAAAGTGACAAATTGGTAATGCAATACGCCACGGCGGGGCTTTCAAACCAAGTGTTTGTTTCGCGCTACCAGCTTTATCTGCCAAATCGCGAGCAGATTGAGGCAGAGTTCCGGCGATTCTTTTCATCTCATAAACTCGACTGAATTATGATAGAAACTAACTTCAAAAATACCGAAATCGGAAGGATCCCTCAAGAGTGGGAAGTTGATAAACTCATAGACAAGTTTGAGTTTAGGTCTAACAATACCTTTTCAAGGGATGCTCTCTCTGAATCTGGAACAATTCAAGATGTTCATTATGGTGATGTACTCATTAAATATGGTTCTCACCTTGATGTACAAAAGGACGAAATCCCATATATAACTGATAAAAATTATAGGACATCTGTTTATATTTCGGATGGAGATGTTATCATGGCAGATACGGCAGAAGACGAGACCGTAGGCAAAGCTACTGAAGTTATTAACGTCGGGCATCATCAGTTAGTTTCAGGTTTACACACTATGTGGTTACATCCTAAGGTGCAAGAAAGATACGCCTTGGGGTATCTTGGTTATGCTTTTAATGCAAACATTTTTCACAACCAACTGTTGCCTTTGATGCAGGGGACAAAGGTGACTTCTATATCAAAAACGGCAATTAAAGACACATACATTCTTATTCCCCCAAAATCCGAGCAAACCCGCATAGCCACGGCACTTTCCAACGTTGATGCCTTAATCTCCGAATTGGGCAGACTGATAGAGAAGAAACGTGCCATCAAGCAAGGCGCCATGCAGCAACTCCTTACAGGCAAAAAACGCCTCAATGGATTTAATGAACCGTGGGGGGAGAAGAAACTGGGGGAGATATTGCAATATGAGCAACCAACAAAGTATTTAGTATCTTCAACAGAATATTCAGACAATGGAGTACCTGTATTAACAGCAGGTAAAACTTTTATTTTGGGTTATACAAATGAACCCAATGGTATATACAACAATCTGCCAGTAATCATTTTTGATGATTTTGTGACAGAATCAAAATATGTTGATTTCCCTTTCAAGGCTAAATCTTCTGCAATGAAGATGTTGACATTAAGAAATGAAGAAAACAATCTTCGATTTATTTTTGAAATAATGCAGATGATAGACTTTCCTATGACCGACCATAAGCGGTGGTGGATTGGAGAATACTCTAACATTGTAGTGAAAGTACCAACCCTTGCCGAGCAATCCGCCATTGCCTCCGTCCTGACCTCGATGGACGACGAAATCACCGCCCTCGAAGCCAAGAAAGCCAAGTATGAGCAGATAAAGCAAGGCATGATGCAGCAGCTGCTCACGGGCAGGATAAGGCTGGTGTAGGTGGCGCGGCTTGTTCGCAATATCTTTGCGGATTGTTTCCTGCTTGTTGCAAACACCTCATTTTCAGCAGTCCCGCAAAAAGGCGTAAAAATGCCTTACGCCAAAATTAGAGGCGTAACTCCCTATAGCTGCGGCCCCCGGGGGTGAACCTTTTTTTATTTCACCACCCTTTTGGCGATATACACGCCTAATACTGCGGCCACAAGTATGGCGCCCACGGCAATGCCGCACCACAGCGGGGTCTGCATCTTGGCCAAGGTGTCGGCGTAGGCCTGTCCCATCTCTTCGACGGCGCCCTGCAAATACCACTCTTTGCGGGTCCACATGTATATTATTTCAGCAATGTTGCCCAAGGCTAGCAGCGGGTAGGTTATGTAGCAGCTTTTGGCGCGCAGCCGCACAAGGTCGCTAAGCAGTCCGCACCCCACTGTTATGCACAGCCGTGCCAAGTCCACCTCGCCCATGGCCAGCATCAGCAGTCCGAACACCGCCGCCAGCACCGTGCCAAGGCCGAACCCCTGCCAGCGGCGCCACAGCCACACGTAGGCAAAAGCCCCCGCCAGAGCTCCCACAGCGGGAGCCATAACCCAGCCCAATGGGTGGATGAAACCAATGAACTCGGCGGCAAACACCGCCACAAAATACAGCGCCACAAAAAGCGCGGCGCTCCAGAAAGTCAGTCTTTTATCCATATCGCAAGTGTTGTTTTGACAATTTGCAAAATTACTTCCATCCCGCCAATGGCACAATACCCAATGTTGGTGAATTTTTGGAACGGCACTTTTGGGGCTTGGTTGAAAAACCGTTGTCGTAGGACTGTTTTTTTCGGCAAAAAAATCGTATCTTTGCAGATTGTTTTATAGCCACGAAAAATATTTTTGTTGAAACAATGTCCGAAGTAATAAAGATACGTAAAGGTTTGGATATCAATTTGGTTGGCGAGGCCGACAAGGTTATTGCCAGCTGGTTGGACATAGAGCGGTACGCCCTGAAACCCACCGATTTTGTGGGGCTCACCCCCCGTTTGCTCGTTGCCGGGGGCGACACCGTGCGGGCCGGCACCCCGCTTTTTTGCGACAAAGCCGATGAACGCATCCTTTTCACCTCGCCCGTGAGCGGCACCGTGGAGACCATCGCGCGTGGCGAGCGCCGTGCCGTAACCCATGTGGTGGTGAAACGCCACGATGCCGGCATTCCCGTCGATTTCGGCGCCGCCGACCCGCTGCGGCTCTCGCGCCAGCAGGTGGCGGACAAACTCCTTGCTGCCGGCGCCTGGCCCTATCTGCGCCAGCGTCCCTTCGGCATAGTGCCCAACCCCGGCCAAGAGCCCAAAGCCATCGTCGTTTCCGGTTTCGACACCGCCCCCCTCGCCCCCGACTACGACCTGCTGCTGCACGGACGCGGAAAGGATTTCCAAGCGGGACTCGACGCCCTCACACGCCTCACCTCAGGCCCAACCTACCTCTGCCTCAACCCCACCATGAACCTCAGCGGCGTTTTCCGCAACTCCAAACGTGTTGAAATCAAGTGGTTTACGGGTAAGCACCCCGCCGGCAACGTGGGCACGCAGATAAACCGCCTGTGCCCAATCAACAAAGGCGAAACGGTGTGGTTCGTTGGTCCGCAGGACGTGGCCACCATCGGCAACCTGTTCAACACCGGACATTACAACCCGCAGAAACTCATTGCCTTTGCCGGACAAGGCGTGGATTCGCCCTGCTATTTACATGTGGTTTCCGGTGTTAGCATCGAACCTTTGGCAGCCGAGAAAGTTAAGGCCGGCAATATGCGTTATATATCGGGCAACGTGCTTACCGGCAGTAATATAGGCCGTGATGGATACCTCGGGTTCTACGACAATATGGTATCAGTAATCCCCGAAGGCGACAACTACGAGTTTATGGGGTGGCTCGCCCCCGGACTGAAAAAACTCAGTTTCTCCCACACTTTCCTTTCGGGAATACTCAACTCGTTGAATGTCAAAAAGAAATACTCTGCAAACACCAACCTTCATGGCGGACGGCGCGCTTTGGTGCAGACCGGCAAAATGGAGCAGGTGTTCCCATTCGACATTTACCCGTTGCAGCTGCTAAAAGCCTGTATCATTGGCGATATAGAGCAGATGGAGGCTCTCGGCATCTACGAGGTGGAGCCCGAAGATTTCGCCCTGTGCGAGTTTATCGACGTATCCAAAACCGACATGCAGCAAATAATACGCCAATCGCTTGAAACTTTGCGTAACGAATGCTGATTTACACTTAATTACGTTTGACGATGAGCAGATTAAGAAATTTTATCGACAAAATAAAACCCAATTTCGAAAAGGGAGGCCGTTTTGCCAAGCTGCACTCCGCTTTCGACGCTTTCGAAACCTTTGCCTACACGCCAAAGACGGTAACCGCCTCGGGTGCCCACATACGCGATGCCGTGGACCTCAAACGCACTATGATTGTGGTGGTTATGGCACTGGTGCCGGCCTTGCTTTTCGGAATGTGGAACGTGGGCTACCAGCATTTCCGCACCCTCGACCCATCTTTGACACCCGCGCAAAACCTGTGGGGCAATTTCTGGTACGGATTCCTTAAAGTGCTGCCTGTAATAATAGTGTCGTACGTTACCGGATTGGCAATAGAGTTTGCCTTTGCGCAGATACGCGGGCACGAGGTCAACGAGGGGTTCCTCGCCACCGGACTGCTCATCCCGCTTGTGCTGCCTGTTACCATCCCGCTGTGGCAGGTGGCTGTGGCCACGGCCTTTGCGGTGATAATAGGCAAGGAGGCCTTTGGAGGCACGGGCATGAATTTTATCAACCCCGCCTTGCTGGCACGGGCATTCCTTTTCTTCGCCTTCCCCTCGGCAATGTCGGGCAACAGCGTTTGGATTAGCGAGTGCGCCGACGCCCTTTCGGGTGCCACACCGCTGGCCACCGTGGCCGAACGACATCTCGCCTTTTCGTGGAGCGACCTTTTCTGGGGCTTTGTGCCCGGAAGCATAGGCGAGACCTGCGTGCCGGCCATACTGCTCGGTGCCCTGCTGCTGCTCGTAACCGGTGTGGCAAGCTGGCGCATAATGCTGGCAGTGCTGGCGGGAGTCATCGGCACTTCGCTGATGTTCAACGCCATAGGCGGAAGCCCCATGGCCGAGCTGCCGTTCTACTACCATCTGGTGGTGGGCGGACTGGCTTTTGGATGCGTCTTTATGGCCACCGACCCCGTTACAGCCGCTCAAACCAACATCGGCAAATGGATTTACGGATTCCTCATCGGCTTTTTGGTGATATTCATCCGCGTGAAAAACAACGCCTACCCCGAAGGCATGATGCTCGCCATACTGCTGATGAACGTCTTCGCACCCCTAATCGACTATATCGTGGTTTGGTTCAACATCCGCAAACGAACTCGCAGGAAAGGAGTCAGGAGTTAGGAGTTGGGAGTTCATAAATGACAACTTAACTTCTTAGTTTCTTAACCAATACACAGTCCAAAAATCATAAATCACAACTTGGTTTCTTAGTTTCTTAACCAATGCACAGAGCAATAAAAAAATGAAAAACAAATTCTCCAACCGATACATTATATTATATGCCGCAATTTTGGTTGCAGTGGTGGCAGTGGTGCTCTCGGTAACCAGCGAGGCACTGCGCAGCCGCCGCGAGGCCAACGTGCGCAACGAAAAAATGCAGAGCATGCTCGCCGCCATAGGTGTGCAATGCAGTTTGAACAACGCCAACGCCTTGTATTCCAAGTATTTCGTTGAAGAACTTGCCATCAACAGTAGCGGCGAGGTGGTAGCCAAGTTCCAGCCCAACGCCGACGTAACCGCCGTTGAACGCCCCTTCGACATCGATGTAAAAACTCAGCAGGCATTGGCCAAGGAGGGCAAGGACTGCCGGTTGCCGTTGTTCCGTTTCAGCAAAGATGGCACCGAAGGCTATGTGATACCCGTAAGCGGCACCGGCCTTTGGGGCGCCATTTGGGGCTATGTGGCTTTGGACGAGGACCGCACCACCATACTTGGCGTAACTTTCGACCACAAAAGCGAAACCCCCGGCTTGGGAGCCAAGATAACCACTGGGGAATTCCAGCGGCAGTTTGTGGGTAAGAAAATCAAGGATGCCGACGGCAAGTTCGTCTCCGTGCAGGTGCTGAAAAATGCCGACAAAAACTCCCCCAACGAGGTGGACGCCATCTCCGGAGCCACCATCACATCCTCCGGCGTGGGCCAGATGCTCCTTGAGTGCCTCGAACCGTATGCCGGTTAGGAGTTCGGTTATAATTCTGTTTTTTCCAAAATATCATCCTTCGACGGGAGCACTGCTACAACCATTCCGGCATGCACGTACTTGGACAATTGGAGCAAATCCTTGTTTCTCAACCTGATACACCCTTCGGTAGCACGTGTGCCGATACTTTCCGGCAGGTGCGTGCCATGTATTCCAATTCCTTTTTGATTAGGACAATGGAGACGTATAAAGAGGGGACCGTAGGCACCGTTGATCTCACCTTGCCCATCGCCAAAATCGTGGGTCCATGCCGAAGCGTCCTCTACGCTCTCCACCCTGAACACCCCTTCGGGCGTACGCATATCGCCCCGTCGCTGCTTATTGCCAAAAGCTTTGCCACAGGCCATCGGGAACTGCAGCACGGTGTCGCCGTGGTAATCATATAGTGTAAGGGTCATGGAAGATTTGTCGGCAATAATAAAACGGGCATTTTTCACACTTGCCAACTCCGACGAATATTTTTTATACAGAAAAATGGCGCCGGCGTAGGGCAATAGAACAACCAAGATTATTGCTGCACAAAGTATGATATGTGGAATTTTTCTCTTGTTCACACGGATAAAATGCAATAATTAAGTCATAAACGAAAGCGATTTTGCCGCATTTAATTTGCCAGATGCAATTGTGCCGCAATGCCAAAAAGTTATCGGCAAGCAATAGCCAATTGCACAGGCACGGAGCTGCGGCAATTTGCTATTCAGACAGTTAGCACAAAGCAATTCAGACATTTCCTGCATACGACAAATTCTGTTTTAACATTTGCAAACATCGGTCCAAACACGATTTAACACGTGATTTGAGCCAAAAATTGCAGTGCAAATTTACAAAAATAAAATATATTCGCCAAACAAGTTATTGAAAATTTTTAAACACTACTGCAACGAAAAAAAAACAGAATTAAAATCAACCACATTTTTCAACAACGAAAAAACGCGACAAACAGAGCCCAAACCACAATCAAACACCCCGCCACAAAGCGCTATCCAATAATCACCAACAGTTTGTTATTAACTAATCGCCAGCCATTTTGCACCTTTCACCAAAATTTCGTAATTTTGCAGTTTGAACAAACAACCAAAAACGATGAAAATAGCTGTTGTAGGAGCCACCGGACTTGTGGGTGGCGTTATGCTTAAAGTGCTGGAGGAGCGTGGGTTCGCCAATTGCGAGATAATCCCCGCCGCCTCGCCGAAATCCGTGAGCAAGGAAATTGATTTTGCCGGACGCAAGCTCAAAGTGGTGTCCGTGACCGATGCCATTGCCATGAAACCAGAATATGCCGTTTTTTCGGCCGGAGCCCCGGCCTCGAAGGAATACGCGCCAATCTTTGCCGAAGCGGGAACCACCGTTATCGACAACTCGTCGGCGTGGCGCAAAGAGCCCGAAATACCCCTGGTGGTGCCCGAAATCAACTTCGATGTTATAAAATCCTCCGACCGCATCATCGCCAACCCCAACTGCTCCACAATACAGATGGTGCTGGCGGTGTCGCAGCTGCACAAGGCTTACAAAATCAAACGGTTGGTGATATCCACCTACCAGAGCGTTACCGGCACCGGCATCAAAGCCGTGCGACAGCTGGAGGCCGAGGAGCAGGGACTCGAAGCCGACATGGCCTACCCCTACCCCATACACCGCAACCTGTTCCCCCACGGCGGCGACTTCCAAGCCGACGGCTACACCACAGAGGAGCAAAAACTCGTTGACGAAACCCGTAAAATACTGCGCGACAACAACATAGCTATCACCGCCACCGTGGCGCGCGTACCCGTGGTGGGCGGACATTCCGAAGCCGTGAACATAGAGTTTGAACGCGACTACGACCTCGGCGAGGCTATTCGCATCATTGCCAACACCGAAGGGGTAACCCTCTGCAACGACAACGCCGCGCTGCAATACCCCATGCCCATGTTCGCCCATGGCAAGGACGACGTGTTTGTGGGACGCATACGCCGCGACTTTTCGCAACCCAACTCGCTGAACCTGTGGGTGGTGGCCGACAACCTGCGCAAAGGCGCCGCCACCAACGCCATCGAAATTCTGCAAAAGCTAATTGCAACACGCTAACCCCAAAAACCTTACACACAATGAAAAAAATACTGCTTTTCGCCACCATAGCAATAGGCCTGCTTGCCGCCTGTTCCGAAAACAAAATAATAATCGACGAAACCCACACATTTGCCGACTCGAAATGGCAACGCTTTGAACCCGAAGTGTTTAAGTTCGACATCAACGACACCGCAGCCTGCTACGACATTTATTTCAATTTCCGTATAGACACTGCCACCTTCCGCTCCGACAACCTGCCTTTCATCTGCACCCTTGTCGAACGCGAGGACTACAAACGCACCTTGACTACCGAAATTGCCATTCGCGACAAACGCGGAATATGGCTGGGAACACCGGTGGGACAGTTCTATGAATACCGCCGCAAAGTGCGCGAATATTTCTTTTTCAATGCCAAAGGCCCGCACGAGCTGCAAGTGAAAAACGGCTCGCAATTCCTTGAAGCTGCGGGATTTATCTCATTCGGGATAAAGATAGAAAAAGTGAACATGGACCTGAAAATAGAATAACAGTGACCGCCGACAGGAGTTTCAACCGCAATTTCGACCACATCGAGCAACAGCTGAAAACGTTGCCCGAAACTCCCGGCGTGTACCAGTATTTCGACGAAAACGACTGTCTGCTGTACGTTGGCAAAGCCCGCAACCTGAGCCGCCGCGTGCATTCTTATTTCAACCATTTCGACGACCTCTCGCCAAAAATCAAGATGCTGGTGCGCAAGATTTACACCGTGCGATACACCGTGGTCCCCACCGAGGTGGACGCCCTGCTGCTCGAAAACAACCTCATCAAAACCCTTCAGCCCAAGTACAACAGCATGCTGAAGGACGACAAAACGTACCCCTACCTGTGCCTCACCAACGAGGAGTTTCCGCGTCTGCTCTTCACCCGCGACCGCACCAAACTACGCGGCACTTTTTTCGGACCATATCCTAACCAAAAGATACTGCGCGAGTTACAAGGCATGATACGCGACGTGTTCATGTATCGCACCTGCAAGCTGCCGCTTACGCGAAAAACCATAGAACAAGGCAAGTTCAAGGCGTGCATCAACGCGCAGATAGGTCTGTGCAACGCCCCCTGCACCGGCAACGAGAGCCACGAGCACTACCAAGCCACAATAGAAAGCATACGACGCATACTGAAAGGCGATTTCGGCGAAACGCTGAACGAGCTGAAAGCGGAGATGTTGTGCCACGCCGACGCTCTCGAATTTGAAAAAGCCGAAGCCGCAAAACAGAAAATAATGCTGCTGAACCAGTACCAGAGCCGATCCACAGTGGTGGACACCTCGGTGCGCGACCTCGACGTGTTCTCCATCCTCAGCGACGAGAAATTTGCCTACATCAATATGATGCGCATAAAAAACGGCGGCATAATACACTCGTTTTCAACAGAAATAAAAAAACAGCTCGACGAAAGCGACGCCGACATACTTGCCGTGATAATCCCCGAACTGCACCAAACCACCCAAAGCACTGCCAAAGAGGTGGTTGTGCCGATAAAAGTGGACATTCCCGACGACTACCTGCAACAGACCATTCCAACACGCGGAGCACGCAAGGATTTGCTGGAACTATCGCTGCGCAACGTAAAATTCTATCAGCACGAGCGTTTCAGCCAACGGCTGCTGGTGGACCCCGACGCAGGCAAGACGCAGCTTTTGGAAAAGATTCAGAAAGAGTTGGGGCTTCCCGAACTGCCACGCAACATAGAGTGTTTCGACAACAGCAACATACAGGGCGAATTCGCGGTGGCCGCCATGGTGCATTTCACCGACGGCAAGCCCGACCGCCAGCAGTACCGCCATTTCAACATCAAAACTGTTGACGGTCCTGACGACTACGCCTCGATGGAGGAGGTGGTGCGCCGCCGCTACAAACGTCTGCGCGACGAGCAGAAACCCATGCCCCAGCTGATAATAGTGGACGGCGGCAAAGGTCAGATGGAGGTGGCGCGCCGTGTGCTGTGCGACGAGCTGGGACTCTCTATCCCCATTGCCGGACTTGCCAAGGACGACCGCCACCGCACTTCAGAGCTGCTGTACGGATTCCCGCCCGTAAGCATAGGCATAGCGCCACGCAGCCCGTTGTTTCACCTGCTGGAGCAGATACAGAACGAGGTGCACCGTTTCGCCATCACCTTCCACCGCAACAAACGATCCAAAGGCACCTTCAAGACCGCCCTTACGGAGATTCCCGGCATCGGCGAGACAACGGCACGTGAGCTGCTGCTGCAGTTCAAATCGGTGAAACAAATCAAAAACACCCCCATCGAGGACCTCGCCAAAGTCGTAGGCATGGCAAAAGCCAAAGTGGTGTACGAACACTTTAGAAGTTAGAAGTTGAAACTTGAAAAATAATCGTTCGGGATTATTGGTGTCCGATAAAAACTATGGACTTTTGACACAAATCTATTATCTTTTTCGCAACTTTGCAAAATCAAATTTTGAAATAATCATAATGTTGCATTTATTTGTTGGATTTAGGTTTAAATATTCGTTTTGTAATTGGGCGGGATTTTTTTTCTTGAAAGTTCTTTCAATATTCCTTGCTTGTCTACGCCATTGCCGATAGACAATTACGATTTTGACGAGTATTACAGAACCGGTTATATCGCTTATTGCTCCTTTGACCTCAATCCCGGCGTAAGTTTCCACATCTGAACCCAAGCAAAACACCAATTTAGATTTTGCTTTTTTTTGGCAACAATGTTGATGATGTATCGTGCTGTATTTTAGTGTTATATGAAAATCAACATTGCGATGTAAAAAAAACTTGCCATAAAACTTGCACAATATCATAAAAAAGAGTATTTTTGCAATTCGAAAAAATGTTCCTTTTTGGGACTTTTTTTAGTTAATAAAATAATTTAATATACACAAATAAAGGAGATTACACATGACAAAAGTAAAATCATTAGCTGAACTGAAAGCGATGAGAGAAAAACTGCAAAACTCCCTCGACGTACGTGAGAAGAGCGAACACCCCGAATCGCTTGTTCAGGTTAAGGTTGCCATGGCCACATGCGGTATCGCCGCCGGTGCCAAACAAGTTATGGAACACATGATGGTAAAAGCCGACGAGCTTAAAATACCCTGTGTTTTCACCCAAACAGGATGTATGGGCTACTGCCATGCCGAACCCACCATCGAAGTGCGCGTTCCCGGCCGCGAACCGATAGTTTTCGGACACGTGGACAACAACCGTGCCGACGAAATTCTGACCAAATACGTTCAGAACAACGAACTCGTGGAAGGCATCATACCCGTAAACTACGAAGTTATTGACAAATAATCGGAGGAAAACACATGGCAAAATTCAAGATGCACGTACTGGTTTGCGGCGGCACAGGATGCAAATCGTCCAACAGCCTGCAAATCATCGAAAATTTCAAATCCCATATTGCTAAAAACAACCTACAGGACGATGTCCAGGTTATCAAAACCGGATGCTTCGGCTTCTGCGAACAGGGCCCCATCGTCAAAATAATGCCCGACAACACTTTCTACACACGCGTTAAACCCGAAGATGTGGAACGTATCGTAAACGAGCACCTCATCAAAGGCCGTAAAGTGCCCGAACTGCTCTACACCAACCCCGAAAACAAAGAGCACGTGAGCGACTCCAAACATATGGATTTCTACAAAAAACAAATCCGTATCGCCCTGCGCAACTGCGGTTTCATCGATCCCGAAAACATCGACGAATGCATTAGCCGCGGCGGCTACGAAGCCCTCGGCAAATGCTTGAGCGAGATGACCCCCGAACAGGTTGTAGCCGAAGTGAAAGCCTCCGGACTTAGAGGCCGCGGCGGCGCCGGCTTCCCCACAGGTCTCAAATGGGAACTCTGTGCCAAAAACAAAGCCGACCAGAAATACGTCATCTGCAACGCCGACGAAGGCGATCCCGGCGCATTTATGGACCGCTCCATCCTTGAAGGCGACCCCAACAGCGTCATCGAAGCCATGGCAATATGCGGCTACGCCATCGGTGCCACCAAAGGTCTGATATACATCCGAGCCGAATATCCCCTGGCCATCGACCGTCTGAAAATTGCCATCAGCCAAGCCCGCGAATACGGCCTCCTCGGAACCGACATCCTCGGCAGCGGCTTCGATTTCGACATCGAACTGCGTTACGGCGCCGGCGCTTTCGTGTGCGGTGAGGAAACAGCCCTTATCCACTCCATGGAAGGTATGCGCGGCGAACCTACCCTGAAACCCCCATTCCCCGCTGTTAGCGGCTATCTGGGAAAACCCTCCAATGTAAACAACGTTGAAACCTTCGCCAACGTGCCCGTTATCATCACCAAGGGCGCCGAATGGTTCAGCAAAATAGGTACCGAAAAATCCAAAGGAACAAAAGTGTTTGCCCTTGCCGGACAGATCAACAACGTGGGTCTGATCGAGGTCCCCATGGGAATCACCCTCCGCGAAATCATATACGAAATCGGCGGCGGCATCAAAGGCGGACGCAAATTCAAAGCCGTTCAAACCGGCGGCCCCTCCGGCGGATGCTTGACAGAAAAACACCTCGACACCCCCATCGACTACGAAAGCCTTATGGCTGCCGGCTCCATGATGGGCTCCGGCGGTATGGTGGTTATGGACGAGACTTCGTGCATGCCCGCTATCGCTAAATTCTACCTCGAATTCACCTGCGAGGAAAGCTGCGGTAAATGTACCCCCTGCCGCGTTGGTAACAAACGTCTGTGCGAAATACTCGACAAAATTACCAAAGGCAACGGCACTATGAAAGACCTCGAAGACCTCCGCAACCTTGCAGCCGTTATCAAAGACACCGCCCTCTGCGGACTAGGTCAGACCTCGCCAAACCCCGTGCTCTCCACCATGGACAACTTTATGGAAGAATACGTGGAACACGTGCAGGACAAGAAATGCCGTGCCGGTGTCTGCAAGTCGCTCATGAGCTACGTTATCGACAAGGAAGTTTGTATCGGATGCGGCAAATGCGCCAAAGGCTGTCCCGCCGAGGCCATCAGCAAAACCGACTACATCGCCCCCAGCCACAAACTGCCCTCGATGGTTATCGACTCACAAAAATGTATCAAATGCGGTGCTTGTATCAGCGGCTGTAAGTTTGGTGCTATTTCTGTAAAATAAATTGGTAAACTATTTAAAAATTATTAGAAAATGGTAAAATTAACGATAGATAACAAACCGGTAGAAGTAGCAGAAGGCACAACAATACTGAAAGCCGCCCGCCAAGCCGGTATCAATATTCCCACCCTGTGTTATTTCGAACTGGCAGGGATGAAATTCGAGAACAAACCCGGCGGATGCCGTGTTTGCGTTGTAGAAGTGGAAGGCCGCCGCAACCTGGCTCCCGCTTGCGCAACCGATGTTATGGAAGGTATGGTGGTTCACACCAACAGTCCGCGAGTTATCAACGCACGCCGCACCGTGGTTGAACTGATACTCTCCGACCACCCCAACGACTGTCTGCAATGCGAGAAATCCGGCGACTGCGAACTGCAGGCCCTCGCCGTGAAACTGGGTATCCGCGAAATACCTTACAAAGGCGAACAATCCACCTACAAAACCGACACAACCCTCTCCGTTTACCGCGACATGAACAAATGCGTTATGTGCCGCCGTTGCGAGACCATGTGTAACAAAATCCAGAGCGCTGGCGCACTGTCGGGCGTAAACCGCGGCTTCCAAGCCGTTGTCTCACCCGCTTTCGAACAACCCCTCGGCGAGTCGTCGTGCATCAACTGCGGACAGTGCGTTCAAGTGTGTCCCGTTGGAGCACTCACTTTGGTGGACAACATCGGCGACGTGATGAAAGCCATCGCAGATCCTAAAAAGACCGTGGTTGTTCAAACCGCTCCCGCAGTACGTGTGGCTCTTGGCGAAGAATTCGGCATGGAACCCGGCACAATCGTTACCGGCAAAATGGCCGCCGCTCTCCGTCGCATGGGCTTCGACTATGTGTTCGACACCGACTGGAGCGCCGACCTCACCATCATGGAAGAAGGCACCGAGCTGCTGCAGCGTGTAGGCAAAGTGCTCAATGGCGAAAAAGCCGTTCTGCCCCAGTTCACCAGCTGCTGCCCCGCTTGGGTTGCTTTTGCTGAAAAGAACTTCCCCGATTTGCTGCCCAACCTGTCCACAGCTAAATCGCCGCAACAGATGTTCGGCCCCGCCTGCAAAAACTACTTCGCCCAAAAAATAGGCGTTAAGCGCGAAGACATGGTAGTGGTATCCGTAATGCCCTGCTTGGCCAAGAAGAGCGAGGTGGCACGCGACGAGTTCAAAGTGAACGGCGACCCAGACGTGAACTTCTCCATCTCCACCCGTGAGCTGGCACACATGATCAAACAGTTCAACATCGACCTCAACGATATGCCTGAGGAAGACTTCGACAGCCCTCTCGGCGAATCCACAGGTGCTGCCGTTATTTTCGGCGCCACCGGCGGTGTTATGGAAGCAGCCCTTCGTACCGCTTACGAAAAGCATACCAAGAAAACTCTGCCTCGTCTCGATTTCGAAGAAGTACGTGGATTGGACGGCGTTAAGACAGCCACCGTTGATTTCGACGGTCTGCCCGTGAAAGTGGCCGTATGCCACACCCTTGCCAACGCTCGCGCCATGATGGAAGAGGTGCGCAACGGCAACCCCAGAGGTTTCCACTTTATCGAAGTTATGGCTTGCCCCGGCGGCTGTATCGGCGGCGCTGGCCAACCCTACCACCACGGCAACAGCGACATCATACGCAAACGTATGGAAGCCATCTACCGTGAAGACGCTGGCAAACCCATCCGCAAATCGCACGAAAATCCTGATATCATTGCGATATACAAGGAATACTACGGCGAACCTTGCAGCCACCTCAGCCACGAACAGCTCCATACACATTACTTCGACAGAACCAAGAAAATCGAAGTGGAAAAATAATGTTAATTTGTTAAATTATAATTCATTATGGCTACAATAAAATTGTCACAAGACAAACTGAATACGATAAAGGAAATCTGCGCTTCCTTTGGTAACAAATCCGGCGAAGTTATCAATGTTCTTCACCAAGTGCAGGGTAAATTTGGCTATCTGCCCGTTGAGGTTCAAGAGGTTGTTGCCCACGAACTGAACATGCCTGTGGCCAAAGTTTACGGTATTGTTTCGTTCTACTCTTTCTTCACCATGCAGCCCAAAGGAAAATACCCCATCTCGGTATGCTTGGGTACTGCCTGCTACGTGCGTGGCGCCGAAAAAGTGCTGGACGAATTCAAACGTCAGCTCAACATCAACGACGGCGGTGTTACCCCCGATGGCAAATTCTCCATCGACACACTGCGCTGCGTGGGAGCATGCGGTTTGGCACCCGTTGCTATGATTGGCGACAAGGTGTACGGCCGTCTCACCCCCGATATGGTGAAGGGCGTTATTGCTGAATACGCCGACTGATAACGTAAACTCACTTACAAAATTTGCCAATGGGGAGAATCGGAAACGATTCTTCCCTTTTTTTGCCTAATTACTGACTGCTGACGCCTAATCACAATTAGCACAAAACCAAATCCTAAACAAACAAAATGGCAACCCCAGCCGCCAAAGAGAAAGGGCAAATAAAGAATAAACGTACAGGAGTTAAAACGCCCAATAATTATGAAAGAGAAATCCAAGTATCTGAATATTTGAGTTTCTGAAAATCAGATATTCACGTTCTGAAATAATCGCACACCACTTTGGCTTTGGCCATACCCACCGATTTTGGCGAGGCGGCGGGGATTATCTCGCAGTTGGCAAAACCGCGTTCCTCAAGCCCTTGTAGCATTAGGCCACCCACAAGCCCGGCGGCTCATACAACAGCATTTTTCATCGTTTTTGTGTGTTTTAGTTTCTGTTTTCAAACTGAAAATTTTACGGAAAAATGTTTGATTACGGTATGCGAAAATTTGCTATTTTTCAATGCGTAGCGGTTAATATTTTTTTATTAGTGTCCGACAAAAAACGAATACGAATTGTTTGGCGGCAGCCTAAAGGCATTGAGAAAAAAGCGTTACGATGAAGAAACTGCCAGTGGCCGTTTCGATAACGAAGCGGAGAATACGGAGAGTAGCGTTAAGAAGTCGTCACTGTTTGAGCATAGAAGCGGGTGCCGTTGTGAGCATTGTAACCATTTGTAAAACATGTGCTTTGCAATGAGTTTCGGTGTTAGTGCGAGTTTGACGACTTTAGCGGAACGCAGTTGTTTTTTAGCTTTTTTGTCACAGCCTTGAATTTTTGGTTCTTTTGTTTCAAGATGAAGAAAGCTCCAGTGGAGCTTTCGATAGCGAAGCGGAGAACACTCAGCCTTCTCAAAACACTTGGACATTTCGATAGCGAAGCGGAGAATAAATAAGAAAACGAAGGTCAATGGGTAAGCCCTTATAATTTTTCGTATGTCCGTTTTTATTTTCAACATCTGGCTTTGGCACTAATTGTTCTTAGTTTTTATCGGACACCAATAAAAAAAGCCACAACAAAATGTTGTGGCTTTTTCATGAACAAAAAATATGCTTAGAATTTGAAGCCTAAGGTTGTCATGTACAAGTTTATGAAGTTGTTGGTGTGTATCATATCCGGACAATCGACGAATCCTTCGTAATCTTTGCTCACGCTATGTGCGTAGGCAAAATCCCAGAAGAAATGTCTGGTCTGGTATCCGAAACCGCAGGCCAACGACAGCGACTGTGCATTTTTGAACTCAACATCAAACTCCTTGTATGGGTTGCTGTAATATGCCATACCAGCACGCAGCACCCAGTGGCGCACATTGAGCGAGCCTCCCACCCTGAGGGTGTGACCGCTGCGGTAGGCGTTGTCTATCTGGGAGTTGAGATTGTTGCGCCATCTTTCATAGTCCAAATCGTTGAAATTGTAGTCGTCGATAGGGCGAAAACTCATATTTTTGTAGTTGGAGTATTCGTAATCTACGTCAACACTGCCGGCAATGGAGGACGATTGGTTGCCGAAAGTGGCGCCAACACTTGCAATAACTTTCATCGGGGTGCGGAAATTGTAACTGTATTCGCTCTCAACAGAGCTCGACGACATGTTGTTGCTGCTGTTGTATATGTTTGTGGAATAAATGTCTTTGATGTCGTACAGTGTAGGAGAGTGCACCGCCAAACCTATGCGTAGCATCTCTATCGGGCGGTAGATGGCTCCAAACTTGAAGTTGATACCGGTGCCCGACACCTCGCAATCTTCTGTGTAATCGAAGTAATTGTCGGTGTTTACGGATGTTTCGCGATAGGTTGAAGAGCTGTTGTACGACAATATCGGGATGCCGATGGTTGCGCCTACGTACAGCTTGTCGCCGTAGTTACCCGAAAAGCTTATTGGTATTTCGCTGATGCCTCCGGTGGTTTTGTAGTCGCGTTCCTGACGCACTTTTTCGCCAGCTTCCAAAAAGTTGTTTATATGGCGGTTGCCTCCCGCAAGGGTGTCCATAAGGTAGGTGTTGAACGCCAGCCGCGACGAGAAAGCGTCAAGTTCGTCGGGGTAAAGACCATAATCGTTTGCGTAATTGGTCCACACGTCGAGCATGGAATACAGTGTGGGGTCGCCTTTGACGTAGGATCGGCCGTTGAAGCTTTTCAGACGGTTTATTCCTATGCCCATCTGGAACGAGCGCCAGCCATTTTCCGACGATGTTACGGGCATGGCCAGAAGCAGCTCCACGCTACCTATTTTGAAAGTGGTGCGCGAAGCTGTTGTTTTCAGCCCCATGTATTCGCTCTGGGTACCGGCGTAGTCTATAACGGGGGTTATGGACATACGCGACGAGTAGAACACTCCCAGTCCGGCGGGGTTGTAGCTTGCTGCTGTGAAATCGCCGCCAAGGGCACCTATTGCTCCTGCCCGGGCTACATACGATGCCGTGCCGTATAATCCCAGATAGCTGAAGTTGAAACCGTCCAATGTGGGCGAATCCAGTGTTATCTCATCCTGAGCTCTCGCTCCAAAGGTCATCAGCAGTGCTGTGGTCACGATTAAAATTTTGTGTTTCATTGTGATGTGATATTTCTGTTGTTTGAAAAACTTTCGTTGATGTGTTTTTTATCGGCGTCCGCCACCGCCACGGCTGTTGCTGCCCGACGAGTGCGAGCCGCCTCCGCGCGATGACGATCCGCTGAAGCTGGAGCCGCCACGGCTCGACGAGGAGCTGCTGCGGTACGATGAGCCGGAGCTGCTATGGCTCGATGAACCGCTGTTGCGGTAGCTGCTTCCCGACGAGGAGCTGCTCGACGGAGAACTCAAACGCGAGGCGCTATTGTTATACGATGATGAAGCACTGCCGCCGCTGTTGTTGCGATAATTGGAGCTGCGGCTGCTGCTCGATGTGGTGCTTGCGCCGGTTTCGCTGATGCGCGAAGGACGTGTGTACTGGCTGTTGCGCGTACTGGTGGCCTCGCTCGGACGCGAGTAGCGTGTGGAACCCGACACTGTGGAGTTCGTGCGGGTCGACGAACCGCTGTTGTATCGCGTGTTGCTGTTGTCGGTGTTGGTGGTGCCATAGCTGCTACGGCTGTTGGTGGAGGGGGGTGTAGTTGTGCTTGAGCCACGGCTGTTGGCATTGGCGGTGCCGTAGTTGTTGCGGCTGCTGGAGCTGGTGGTAGCTGTGCCACGGCTGTTGGTGGTAGTGGTGCCGTTGTTGCGTGTAACGGTGCCGTTGTTGCGTGTATTGGTGGTGGTGTAGCGCGAGCTCGATGTGTTGGAAGCTCCACGGGTGTTCACATCCACTCCATGGCGGCGCGACGATGTGGATGTTGTGGCGTTGCCACGGGTGCTAACCGTTTGTGAGCGCGATGCCGAGAACGAGTTGCTGCTTGTGCGGGCAAGGTTGGAGCTGTAGCGGGTGGAGTTGTTGCGGGTGGCATTTTCGTATTTTGTACCGAAAGAACGCGAGTTGCTGGTGGGTACCGTTACGCGGCTCATGGTGCGGTTTGTGCTTTGTCCGATGTAGCGGGCCGAGCTGTAGTTGCGGTTGCCGTAGTAGAACGAGCCGCGGTCGTAACTGTTGTAGTAGTGGTGGCTGTTCCATGCCTCATGGCGGTGGTGATAGCCTCCATAGAAGTGGTGTTGGGCGGGGTAGTGGTGAGTATAGTGATGGTGGTGGTGCGGATACCAGTAGTGGTAGTACTGTGGACGATACCAGTACCAGTCGTAGTAGGGGTCGTAGCCCCAGCCCCATGCCACGCCGTAGCCGCCGTAGTAGTACGGACGGTAGTACCATGTTGGATACCACCAGTTGTAGCCTAAATATATGCTCACACCCCAGTGCACCGGGTCGTATGTGTACCAATACATGTTAGTGTAATAGTCGTCGAAATAGCCTACTCCAACAACAGGTCTGTAGAAACGCCGTATGCGGGCGGTGTAAGCGTAGTCGTAATAGTCGTCGTCGCTATATATCACCGTGGTTGCTACTCGTTTGGGAGTGGCGTTTGTTTGTGCAGGAGCCTCGCCCTGCAGATCTACCGACACATATTCTTCGGTGGTAGTATCGGAAACGGCTGCCGCCTGCTGTTGCACTCCGGTGTAGTTAGAACTATTGTTTTTTTGACTGTTTTTTGAGGGAGAATAGTAAGTTTCATCGTAAACTTGTGCCGTTGCAGTGGTTGCAAAAGCAAAAAGTATTACGTAAGTTGTGATATTCATAATGCTGGATATCAGTGCTTTTACTTTTTTGTTCATTGTTTATTCCTCCATTTTATTGTATTTACTTGCATTTTTTTTGTAACTTTGCAATTACAAAACTTTCGGCAAAAATACGATTTTTTTTCGGTTTTTCGGCCAAGTATTTTAACTAATTTGATTATTTAACAAAGTTTATAATGGCAAAAGATTTCGTAAAACGCTCCGAGAATTATTCGGAATGGTACAATGAACTGGTTACCCGCGCCGATTTGGCCGAGACTTCGGCAGTGCGCGGATGTATGGTGATAAAACCCTATGGCTACGCTATCTGGGAAAAAATGCACGACGCTTTGGACAAGATGTTCAAAGACACCGGACATGTGAACGCCTATTTCCCCCTGTTTATACCCAAGTCATTCATGTGCCGCGAGGCCGAGCACGTGGAGGGTTTCGCCAAGGAGTGCGCCGTGGTTACGCACTACCGCCTGAAAAACGACCCCAACGGAAACGGCGTGGTGGTGGATCCCGATGCCAAACTGGAAGAGGAACTTATTGTACGGCCAACTTCCGAAACCATTATCTGGAACACCTACCGCAACTGGATTAAGTCTTACCGCGACTTGCCCATCCTGTGCAACCAGTGGGCCAACGTGGTGCGCTGGGAAATGCGTACCCGCATGTTTCTGCGCACTGCCGAATTTCTTTGGCAGGAAGGCCACACCGCCCACGCTACCAAGGAGGAGGCTGTGGAAGAGGCCAAGCGTATGCTCGAAGTGTATGCCGATTTTGCCGAAAACTGGATGGCAATGCCCGTTACCAAAGGCGTGAAATCGCCGAACGAACGTTTTGCAGGAGCATTGGACACCTACTGCATCGAGGCTATGATGCAGGACGGCAAGGCCCTGCAGGCCGGCACCTCGCATTTTCTCGGACAGAATTTTGCCAAAGCTTTCGACGTTAAGTTCCTCAGCAACGAAAACCAGCTTGAGTATGTGTGGGCCACCTCGTGGGGCGTTTCCACCCGCCTGATGGGTGCCCTGATTATGACCCACTCCGACGACAACGGTCTTGTGCTGCCGCCAAAGCTGGCTCCTACTCAGGTGGTTATCATACCAATATACAAAACCACCGACCAGCTGCCTGCCATCTCCGACAAGGCTCTGGAGATAAAACGCAAGCTGGAGGTCATGGGCATAACAGTGAAATACGATGATCGCGACTCCTTCAAACCCGGCTGGAAATTCAACGAATACGAGTTCAAAGGTGTGCCAGTGCGCATTGCCATCGGTCCGCGCGACCTTGAACAGGGTACGGCCGAGGTGTGTCGCCGCGACACTTTGGAGAAAAACGCCTGTCCGCTCGACGGAATAGAAAACCACGTGAAAGACCTTCTGGACGACATACAGAAAAACCTTTTCAGCAAGGCTGCCAAATACCGTGCTGAAAACACCCGCAAGGCCGACACGTGGGAGGAGTTCAAAGAAATTCTCGACACCAAGGGCGGTTTCATCCTCGCCCACTGGGACGGCACCACCGAAACGGAGGAACGTATCAAGGAAGAAACCAAGGCCACCATACGCTGCATCCCCTTCGACGCTGTAGAAGAGGAGGGCAAGTGCATCTACTCCGGCAAGCCCAGCCACCGCAGGGTGATCTTCGCAAGAGCCTACTGATTAGTTGGGAGTCGGGAGTCGGGAGTTAGGAGTTGGGTGGGAGCCGGACTTTTTCAATTCGGAATTTGCTGATTCTGGCTGCTTTGCAGCGGCAATTAGGAGGTGAATAAAAAGGGACGCATACGGCGCGTCTCTTTTTTTGTTGGACAACAATAATTGTCAAGCTATATTTTCATTCTTGTAATAGTTCAACTACTTAGTTGCCAACTTATTAACAAAAAAGTGCTCTTTTTACTGACTATTGGCAACTGCCTTCAGTCAACTATTCACCAAAAACTTCGAAAACAGACCCTTTCGGCACGTCGGCTTCGAACTGCATGTGCTCCTTGCGCACGGGGTGTTCGAATTCCACACGGCGGGCGTGCAAACTGATGGAGCCATCGGGGTTGGAGCGCGGAAAACCGTATTTCAAGTCGCCTTTGATGGGGCAGCCCATGTGCGACAGCTGTGCGCGTATCTGGTGGTGGCGGCCAGTTTGTAGGTCCACCTCCAACAAGTAATAGCCGCCGCTGCTCTGCGCAAGGGTTCGGTAATGCAGAATGGCCTCCTTGGCTTCGGCGGTGCCGGCTTTGACGACATACGATTTGTTCTGTTTTTCGTTGCGAATAAGGTAATCGGTGAGGGTGTCGTCGGGTTTGGGTGGGGCGTTTTTCACCACGGCCCAGTAGGTCTTGCGCACCTCGTGGCGTTTTATCTGCTCGTTGAGCCGCGAGAGGGCTTTGCTTGTCTTGGCAAAAATCACCAGTCCGCTCACGGGACGGTCCAAGCGGTGCACCACGCCGCAAAACACGTTGCCCGGCTTGTTGTACTTGCGTTTAAGGTATTCTTTTATGAGGTCGGCAAGGCACAGGTCGCCGGTTTTGTCGCCCTGCACTATCTGCGACGGCAGTTTATTGATGATTATCAGATGGTTGTCCTCGTAAACTATCTGACTTTCGGAGAAAGGTGCGGGCATGGGCTATTTAAGGAAAGCTATTGTGGAAATGCCGTTTTTCACTGCCGACTCGAGGTTTACGTTCACTTCGGCTTCGAGTGGGATGAAAAGGTCCACACGCGAACCGAATTTGATGAAGCCCATCTCGTCGTTTTGCTGAACCACGTCGCCTTCTTTGGAGTAGCACACGATGCGTCGTGCCACGGCTCCGGCTATCTGCCGCATAAAGATGCGTGTGCCGTCGTCCATCTCTATCCCTACCGACGAATGCTCGTTGAGCACCGACGATTTGGGGTGCGACGCCACAAAATAGTTGCCCTTGTGGTAATTTACGTACACCACCTTGCCTGCTACGGGGTAGCGGTTTACGTGTACGTTGGCCGGCGACATGAAGATGGAAATTTGGCGGCACTGCTGTTTCAGGAACTCCTTTTCGAACACCTCTTCGATAACCACCACACGTCCGTCGGCGGGAGCCACAATCTGTTTGTCGTCGGTGGTGAAAATGCGTTTGGGAATTCTGAAAAAGCTGGCAAAGAGCAGCGCTGCTATCACCAGCACGGCTATAACTATGTAGTCGAACACATTCCACACCTCGATGGTGAAATGCATCAATACGGTGATAAGCACAATGGCTACAAAAATGCCGATAACGAGTTTTCTACCTTCTTTATGCAGATACATAACCTGTTGATTTTGTTAGATAAACAATGTGTATTTCAGTAACAGATAGCCCAATAGGAAGGGTGTGGACATCAGCAGGCTGTCGAAACGGTCGAGCAGTCCGCCGTGGCCGGGCATTATCTTGCCGGTGTCCTTAAGTCCCATGCTACGTTTGAACATCGATTCGGTGAGGTCGCCCAAAGTTCCGGTTATGGGTACCATGGCTCCCATTATCATCCAGTCGGCGATGTCGAACGGTGTGTCGAAAAATTTGCCGATAAGGTAACCGGCAAGTATGGAGAACGCCATGCCGCCGCAGAAACCCTCCCAGCTCTTTTTTGGCGAGTGGCGGGCAAACAGCGGGTGCCGGCCTATCGATATTCCGGTAAGGTAGGCGAAAGTGTCGCTTGTCCATTGCAGTACCATCACGCCAAGCAGTACAAAGGGCATGTATTCGGTGTGTCCGGCGATAAACGACGGTTTTGCCAAAAGGTGCGTAAGTGCCAGTGGAACAGCTATGTATATCACGCCCAAGATGGTGTATGCCAGCACTTCGAACGGGTGTTCGTCGTGTTGCCACAGCTGATACAGGAAAAGGAAGAACAGAAGCGGCAGTGCAAGCAGCGCCAAAACGCTGTGCTGCGGCAAAATGCAGGCCGCGCTGATGGCGCAATAAACCAGTGCTCCCACTACAATGCCGGCAATTTTCTTTACAGAATATCCGTTTTGCGCCAGAGCCCTGTAAAATTCGAACAACGATACTGTGGTAACAAACAGAAACACTGCTGAATAAGCGTATTCGCCTAAAAAAATGGAACCTATTACTATGGCTAGGAAAACTGCGCCGGAGATAGCTCGTGTAAGTACTTTTTTGAACATTTAATTATTAGTTAAACGGGTTGTTTTCAATCAATTGAATGGCTTTTGGGGCGTCGGAAGAATATGCCATGAGTCTTATTTTCGCCAAATTTGTACATGGAATCGGTTTGGTCCATGGCCACGGAGTGTATGCCATCTTCTTCCAGAAGGTCTTGCAGATAGCTCACTTCCAAGCGGTTGGTTGTTGTATATATAGTTATCCAATCCATATCAGTTCTGGTCTTCGATAAGTAGCATCTGGGTTTTCTTGTGGTTGAGATTTTCCGGATACAATATCTGTATCTGCTTGGGCTGTTGGGCATCCTTGCCTTTTTGGTTTGTGTAGGTTTTAAAATCGCGCGCCACCTGCGACGAGAAAGCCACCAAAACTATGTTTTTGGGCATTAGTATTTTTTCGTTGCCCTCGAAACAGTCGGATGTTATGACAATGCTGCCGTCCCATGCCACAAGTGCTTCGCACAGCACTATTCCATATTGGCTGTTGCCTTTGATGGTGGTTATGTTTTTGGCTTGCAGGCCAAGGTTCTGTATGTATTGTACAAGGCTCGATGTGCCGCATTCCACGGTGTCGATTTTGTTGGCGATAATCCATTTGTTGAGGATTTCTGCCACTTCGGCATTGTTGGTGCCATAGTCCAGTGTTCCGCCACAGAGCATGTACTGTTTCACAAAATTGAACACTATGTCGTCGTCGTGTTTTAAGCGGAAATGCTGGGTGTGAGCTGTCATCGGTGGAGGTGGCACCACTTCCTTGTTTGAGGTTACAAGGGCTTGTCGCAGGTTTTTTATGATAAACTCTCGTGCGTTGTCTTTCATGGTTGGGGCGTTTCAGTGGTCGTGTCGGACGGTGTGTTGTCGGCAGAGTCGGTGTTGTCGTCTGGTGTTGAGTCTTTTTCTGATGTGGTGTCGTTGTTGCTGTCGGCAATGGAGTCCACGGTGTGTCCGTCTTCTTCGAACTGGCGTTTGCCATAGATGTTTTCCAAGTCCTCGCGGAAAATCACTTCGCGGCTGATGAGCTGTTGTGCCAGTTGGTCGAGTTTGTCGCGGTTTTCGAGCAGCAGGGCTTTGGCACGTTGATAGGCGCTTTCGAGTATGTTGTGCACTTCGGCGTCGATGGTTTCGGCGGTTTTTTCGCTGAAAGGCTTGGTGAAAGCCATGTCGGTTTGTCCGGTGGAGTCGTAGTAGCTTATGTTGCCTATGGTTTTGTTGAGGCCATAGAAAGTTACCATTGCCATGGCCTGTTTTGTGGCGCGTTCGAGGTCGTTGAGTGCTCCGGTGGATATTTCGCCGAACACTATTTCCTCGGCTGCACGTCCGGCCAGGAGCGATGTTATGTCGTCGAACATCTGGTCGTAGGTGGTGATCTGGCGTTCTTCGGGCAGGTACCATGCGGCGCCGAGGGCTTTGCCGCGGGGCACTATGGTAACTTTCACCAGTGGGTTGCCCCAGCGCAGAAGCCAGCTTACCGAGGCGTGTCCCGACTCGTGGTAGGCTATTACTTTCTTTTCGTGCGGGGTTATCACTTTGGTGCGTTTTTCCAGTCCGCCAACGATGCGGTCCACAGCGTCGAGGAAATCCTGTTTGGTGATTTTGTCTTTGTTGTGGCGTGCGGCGATAAGAGCGGCTTCGTTGCACACGTTGGCGATGTCGGCTCCCGAGAAACCTGGGGTTTGGCGCGATAGGAAGTCGCGGTCCACGCTGTCGTCGAGTTTCAGGCCGCGCATGTGCACTTCGAAAATCTCTTTACGTTCTTCGATGTCGGGCAGTTCCACGTAAATCTGGCGGTCGAAACGTCCGGCGCGAAGCAGGGCTTTGTCGAGCACGTCGGCACGGTTGGTGGCGGCCATGATGATAACGCCAGCGTTGGTGCCGAAGCCGTCCATTTCGGTAAGCAGTTGGTTCAGTGTGTTTTCGCGTTCGTCGTTGGACCCCGATATGGCGCTACGTCCACGGGCGCGGCCTATGGCGTCTATCTCGTCGATGAAGATGATGCAGGGGGCTTTTTCTTTGGCGGTTTTGAAAAGGTCGCGCACACGCGAGGCTCCCACGCCGACGAACATCTCCACAAAATCGGAACCGGACATGGAGAAGAAAGGTACTTTGGCTTCGCCTGCCACAGCTTTGGCCAGCAGTGTTTTTCCGGTGCCCGGAGGGCCTACCAGCAGCGCGCCTTTTGGAATTTTTCCGCCAAGGGAGGTGTATTTCTTGGGATTTTTGAGGAAATCGACAATTTCCATTATCTCCACCTTGGCTTCGGCCAGTCCGGCCACATCTTTGAAAGTGATGTTGGTCTGTGTTTTTGCGTCGTACATCTGCGCTCGCGATTTGCCCACGCTGAAGATGCCGCCGCCACCCGAGCCGCCCATCTGCCGGCGGGTTATCATGTTCATTATCACAAAGAGAAGTACTATGAACAATATCGGCCACAGGAACGAAATTATGCCACCCCACACATCGGTGCGTTTGTCGGAGGTCTGGCTGAAACGGGTGCGCGAAATCACTTCCTGTTTTTCCTTTTCGGAAAGGCCTTTGCCGGTGGTGTCGTGCTGAATGATGGTGTTTCGGGCCTCGTTTATCTCGGAGTTCATCCCCTCGAGACTGGCAAATTTGTATATGTAGAAATCCTGCTCCACGCGGGTTCTGCCCATCTCGTTGGTCCCGCGGAGATCGTTGTATGCGGTGTCGTTCTTTATGGAGCTTTTTTTGATGTAAACCTCGGCAAAATCGCCGTTTACCACCACAATTTTGTCGCAGTCTTGTTTTTCGAGTATCCGACTGAATTTTATCGACTCAATTTCCTTGGGCGAGTTGTTGTCGCCAGTAAGCATGAAATATCCGAGTACAATTATTATTGCAATGTATATCACATACATGGCATTGCCAAAGCGTTTTTTGTCGTTGCCTTTTTTTTGCATCTTGGACTTGTTGTCTTTCTTGGGTTTGTTGTTGCTCTCCATTGGTAGTTAAATTATAATATTTCTGTGCGTTTCCCATCAGCCCAGAGTTCTTCGAGCCTGTAAAAATCTCTGGTCTTTTGTACAAATACATGCGCCACCACGTCGAAATAGTCCATCAAAATCCATTCTGCAGAGTCGTAGCCTTCGGTGGATGATGGGTTTATGTTGAAAGTTTTTTTTACTGTTTCTTGTATCGAATCTGAAATTGCGCTGGTGTGCAATGGCGAGTTGCCAGTGCATATCACGAAAAAGCTTGTTGGTGCTCCGCCCACTTCTCGCAGGTCGAGCATGGTTATATCCGTGCCTTTTTTGTCGCTCATGGTCTGTGCCACAACCTTTGCGAGCGTCTCCGTTTCGGCTTCCTTATTGGTTTTTCTTGTCATATTATCGTCATAATTTAAAAGTGCAAAGATACGAAAAAAAAACGGTTGTTTTTGAAAAAAAGTGTGGCATTTTCAATTTTCCTTTTCCAATTTACTTTTCACTATGTGGCAGGCACAAAAAAACAGCCACAAACCATATTGTTGGTGGCTGTTTTAAGTTTTGTTGGAAATGTTATTTCAGCAGTAGCACGGTGCCTTTTTTCTTTACCATGTCGGTGCCTTCGAACTGGCGGTAGGTGA
>ERZ842401.322-NODE-322-length-68099-cov-50.213994_pt1 | contig 68099 bp, 63 predicted proteins | sample MGYA00521270_ERZ842401 | MGnify/ENA primary metagenome ERZ842401 (study PRJEB31892, sample SAMEA3878208) | bioreactor metagenome | biome: Moose rumen | place: Sweden | collected 2011-10 | study: EMG produced TPA metagenomics assembly of the PRJEB12797 data set...
GCCATCTTCGCCTATACTTTGTTTCATTTGCTCTCCAGAAAGATGAGCATTTCGAATATCAACGCCTTTGGCTCTATTGCTCGCATGTGCTTCATATACTACATTACGAATTTCCTCCCACGATACTTTATCGGGCTTTTCCTGTATGCTTATCATCTTATTCAACGTTTTTTCTAAAGTCACCAAGTTTTTTTATGTGTCTCTCATACTTATAGATAAGCTTATATAAGAACTTATAAAATGGTAACTTTGTTGCGATGGCTGTAAGAGGCATCACAATATGTCGGACAAACAAATCTTTTACGAAAGAATAAGTACTATAGAATTGCAGTACATTGTCATTAGCCATTCTTACAATTCGGAACTTTGTGTCAACAGTCTCATTCAGACAAATTTCAACAATTAGCCCTAATCGAGAATCTTCACCCCATACGCATAATGTGGGGCGACTCACACTACGTGGATAATTGACACATTGGGGCATTGATAACAATTCCTCACTATTATTGGGATAATAGAATGGTCGTGGAGGATAAAGACACATGTCTGGATAAAGGAAATTGCCCAAACCATAAAATATCGGTTTCCCCCTATAGCGCAAGTGTGGTGCCAAGCAATGGCTGTGGCTACCCAAAACGCCATCTGCACCTGCATCTATCATTCTCTTAACATATTCTACATTCTTTACTGGTGGGATTCTGACATGTTCTTCTCCCCAATGTGGCATCACAATCAGACAATCACACCTATCCCTTATAGCTTGTATTTGAGCAACGAGTTCTTCTATTGAAGGCTGATAGACTCCGTAAGTTTTATCAGTTGCAGCAATAAGGCTTTTTGGAGAAAGACCCTTAATGCAACAACCAATAACTGCAAGAATCACCCCCCCCCAGTTTTACAAACAAGGGAGCTGATGCCTCTGTTTTGTTCATACCTGCTCCAAAATAGGCAATACCTGCTTCTTTCAGCATGCGCATAGTGTTTCTCAGCCCTTCTTCTCCAAGGTCGAATGAGTGGTTATTGCCAAGTGACACAGCATTAAAGCCCATCTCTTTAATCCTGAAAAAATCTTCATCGCGAGCGAAACAAACATTATCGTTACCACCATTAGTTTTCAGTTTTTCAGAAGCAGGAGCAATGTTCGTACCTATAGCACATTCCAAAGTGCCTACCCGGAAATCGAAGCCAAACAGGTATTGTCTAACCTTCTCGTCTATATAATTCTTCTGATAGGGTAACACACCGCCTGGCATTATGTCACCACAAAAAAGAATACTTATTCCTATTTTCTTGCTAGGATGCATAAAATTTTGTTTCTTATTCTATCAAAAACCGGTTTGACTATCGTCAGTGTGTATTGATATGCTTCTAATCTGACCAATACTGAGAGCAATACATATAGTGCAACATAGACAGTGAACTTCATCAAACCATCAGCGTACAAAGACAGATTCAGAATACCCCCTGTAACATAACATATCCCAGCAATTGCAACAGCGATAATCAATATTGGAAAAAGATTTGCTAACTGTTTCCACCATTTATACCCAATATATCTTGACACCAAACCAATGTTAACAAAATAGGAGAACCAAGTATTAAGCACAACGCCAACCAATAAGCCTTTCATTCCAAAAAGCCAAAGACCAGAAACTACAAAGGCGATTCCCATGATACGCTTTATAAGCGTAAAGACGAACATCACCTTGCTTTTACCAATGGCTGAGATAGACTGGTTATTCACTGATTGTAAGCAGAAAGCTAAACCGGCAAGACACAAAACTTGAAAGAAAGGAACACTGTCTACCCACCTGTCAGAGTAAAGCAAAACAAAAATGGGCTTGGCACAAAGCAATAGGATGAACATCAGCGGAAATGTAACATAGGCTAACGTCATGGTCATGCGTTTTATCATATTAGCCAAAGTACTTTTGTTATCCTGGACCTCGGCATAAAGGGGGTAGGTTACTTGAGTCATTACCTGCGATATGCTTTGAGAGGCAAGACGCTCCGTTCCATACGCCTTCGAATAAAGGCCCATAATGGAGGAATTATAGAATCTGCCTATTAACAATCCCTGAATCTGGTTTCCAAATTGATTTAGCAAGTGGGTCAGAAACATATAAAAACCAAAACTGAACAATTGCCTAAATGACTGCCATGAGAAAACCAAAGTTGGACGCCATTTTATATAAAACCAAAACACAATTGCAGGAATGGTTGCAGCAATGATGTTCTGGGCAACCAATGACCACACGCCAAACCCTTGATAAGCCATAATAACTGTAATAGTCAGAGAGGTGACAGAGGTGATGATTGTGACTATTGATATAACCTTGAAATTAAGATTCTTTCTTAAAAGGTTTCGTTGAATAATATTGAATGCATAAACAAAAAGAACAAGGCCTTGTACTCGTAACACGGAACACAGTAGCGGTATACCATAAAAACGTGCTATGATTGGAGCTGATGCAAATAGAATGGCATACATAGCTATCGCCATTGCGATATTCCAGAAGAAAATAGTAGAATAATCATCCTGTGTTGGTCTCTTTTTCTGTATCAATGCTTCACCAAAACCTCCGTCGATAAAAGATTCTGCCATTACCATAAAAATTGCCAGCATACCTATGCAACCATAGTCATGGGGGGTCAATAGACGGGCAAGAATTATCCCTGATATGAAAGAGATAAGCATTATAGAATATCTCTGCAATGCTGTCCATATCATTCCTGTTGCCGCTTTTTTCTTTAAACTATTCTCAGCCATTTGGTGATTACAATTTCGCTATCGCTTACAATAAAGTGAAAATGAAACTATTTTATGTTTTCCAATCCCCTTAACATTGTCGACGATATGCCTTCAGTCCTTGGTATAACAACAACCTCTTTACCATGAGCCTTGCACCACTCGGTAGCTCGCTGGAAGCCTGCATGAATCTGGTCAGGCCCTTTGGCGAAGATGTCGAAGTCAACTAGCTTCACAATTTCGTCCACATCATCGTAGGTGACAACATGGTCCACATAACGGATGGAGGACACCATAAACAGGCGCTTCTCGGTGGAATTGACCATCTTTGCTTCGGGTTTATACTTCAATATACACTCGTCAGTCTGTACGGCAACTGTCAGTTCGTCGCCCAGTGCACGCGCATTCTTGAACAGGTTGATGTGCCCTATGTGTAACAGGTCATAGACACCTACAGTGAAAACTTTCTTCATGTCAATGTTACATTTTATTACTATTTGAGAACGCGATAAAGCAAAGAGCCGAGATGAATGGTTATTTGAATGCCACGTACCCAAAGAGTACGGGTACGGCCTATGCTGGCGTTCTGCGCCATGGCCTCGTTCGGCTCGACATATACCACATCCCGCTGTTGCAGGTAGTAGTAAGGAGAGTCGAGAATGTTGGCGTCGCGGAGGTCCAGCTCGTGTATCTCATATTCGCCATTCTCCATTTCACGCAATAGCTTTACATTGTCACGTTTGCCGTAGATAGTCATGTCACCGGCCATGGCAAGAGCTTCAAGAACGGTGCATTTGTTACGACTGATGGTAAAAGTATTTGGTTTCTTCACCTCGCCCATCACCGTCACCTCGTAGTTCTCGATATTTACATTCACCACGCAGTCGGCTGTTTTGCTCAAATATGGTGTTACCAGCTCTTTGATGTGATTATTAGCTTGGCTAATAGTAAAGCCAGCAACATGAATCTTTCCCAAGATAGGAAAATCGATATTACCCTCGTTGTCAACAAGATAGCGATGAATAGGGTGACCGCCTGTCATGCTTATCTTCCTCGTCTTTAAGTCCACTTCACGGATATCCCTCATATTGAACTGCGCCACCGCCTCTTTATCTGTACCTGAGAACACAAAGACCGTGAGCTGATCTTTCGGCTTGATGGTCATGTCATAAAGGAAGGCCTTCCCCGTTCCATCATACGTATCTGCATTCTGGAAATAAGGTATGTCCTTGTAATGTGCACAGCTTGTTAGGAGTATCAATAAGAGCAAACAAATTGTATTTTTCATCTTCTGTTGTAATCAGTAAGCACTAAATTACTTCGGAAGTCCTTTGCAAGCAAAGCGGCAGAGCCGAGCGCTTTAAACAAAGGGCATCCTGACTTTGAGATTCTTCTTTTTTAACTAAGTTTCAGTTGTTTCTTGAGACCTTAACGCCGCGACGCATCAGTGTGACGAACTTGCGGAGCTTGGGGGATTTGGGGGCGTAATCGCGAACGTATTGCTTGCAGGCATCGCGATAGATGGGGTCGTTGGTGCTGATATACAATGCTATCCAGAGGTAGGTGCGGGTGTCGGTGACTGCCTTAGAAGCACTCTGACGGTTGATCTCCTCGAGCATGTGCAGGCATTCTTCTTTCAAGGATGACTCCTGGCTTTTGTCTTTCAGCAGATGGGCACAGATAAGCATCAGAGCAGTGAAGTGGGCTTTCGACGAGCGGCCTTCTACCTGATATGAGCGATAGCGCATAAGACGGTTAAGAGTCATTATATCCTTGCGCTGCATGTCGACGTCGGTCATGCCTTTGACCCGATGTTCGAATATGGTAAGTATCTTGTTCTGCGTGTACTCGATGAAATCGTTGCGGATAGCAGTGGTGGTGTCTTTGTTGAGAATGGTAACATGGCTGGGCTTAATATCGCTCATGGTGAAATACATGACACCACTAACCAATTCTACGGCAAGCTCCAGATGGAGTTCGCCCTTTGAATGGCGTACTTTCAGTACAGACGCCTCGTGGCCAGCGAACACACCTCTCTTTATCTCCACGCGATCTTTTGTTTCGATACCGTCGATGGAGGGGTAGATCTCGAAACGGCCACGGTATTTGACGCAATTCTCGAAAAATTCGTCCATCGTCTTGATAGATACTGTGGCCGGTCGCTTGGTGGAGGGATTGAAGAGGTAGTGAAGCTGGACACGGAAGGCCTTGTTCCACTTGTCTTGTACAAGCCCTTGCACATCGTTTGCCGTAGCCTTGAGGAACACAATGTCGATGAAGTCGTTATGGGTTTCAGCCACAACGGTCTTCTTGGCTGGCTGCCTTGCTTTTTTCTTTGATGCCTTACCACTGTTCTTCTGGGACGCGGCGTCATCCTCAACCTCGATGTTTGTTGCCTGTCGACCTTTGAGGAAGTCGTAGGGATAGAATGCTTCAATCACGTAATCTCCTTGGCCAAGACGTTCAACATTCTTGGCATCGAGCCAGGTCTTGAACCTGTCCATTTCGAGGTGTCTCATCACATACCATAGTACAGGTGTGGAGGAGTCGGATAACGAATTGCTGATTGGAGTCACGGAAATATAAATGCATGCCTGCATGGATTCAAGCCACACAAGCCAATTAATTGATTTTCAGATGGTTCGTTTCTGTTTTTGAAGGGATGCACCCTGCCGAAATTCCGAAAAAGCCGCTTAAGGCTTCTCTTTCCGGCTCAGTGTCGAACCTGTGATTTTGAAGTAACTCTATGGTATGAGTTATTTTGTTCTACTAAATGGCTAATTTATACATGGTTAGCATCCGTGGTTCATTGTTCTGCTCGAATAATTGACTGTTTCCTTGAACCTTTTCCAACCTCATGTTTAATGCTCAGAATGCTAAAAATTCCTACTATTAATATGTGGAATCAAAAATAATTTGTACCTTTGCACCTGAAAATGAATAACTCATACCATAGAGTTACATTGAATCATCCGTCTACCTTTATTCTTTGAACAATTCTTTTATCAGTGTTCTGTTGGCATCGTCAACAGCTCCAGTGTCGATGGTGCTGAGGTAGATCTCTGTAGTGCGCTCAGACTGATGGCCAAGGGCCTGGCTGATAAGTGAGACGGGCAACTGATTGCGTCGCGCTATTGTTGCCCAGGTATGTCGGCAGACGTAAGAGGTCAAAGGTACGCCAAGCATGTGTCCCAGCTCTTTCAGGTATTTGTTGTAATGGGTTATGCCATTACGATACTGTTGATAGATAACAGCCGGATTGCATGTCTCGTTGATGATGGGGAACAGGTATGGTGATGAGGAGGGCATGCGATTGAGTATTTCTTGCATCGGCTTTTCGATGCGTATCTCAATGCGCTGTCCTGTCTTGCGTCGGTAGTAACACAGAAAACCGTCGTTGATGTTCTGGCGTGTGAGGTAGGCCAGGTCGACAAACGATATGCCACGAGCACAAAAGGAGAAGAGGAATATGTCGCGAGCCAACTGCAGATTACGAATATGTTGCGCGCCTTGTTTGCCAGTGATGTTGCGCGAGGATGCTTTTAGTGACTTTATTATATCAAGTTTGCGCAGTCGAAGAATGTCCTCATATTTGATGGCACGTTTCCTGGTCTTGGCTATGCCACGATAGGTGCCAAGGAAGGGATTGGCATGTGTGATTCCCTCGCGCACGGCTTTGAACCAAATGGTTGTCAGTGAGCGCAGATAACAGGCTGAGGTGTTGCGACATATCCCCTGAAGTTTAAGCCATTCTTCAAAAAGGATAATAACCTTGTTGTCTATCTGAGCAAAGGTTAGATGCTTACTTCCTGCAGAGTCGAAATAGGACTCAAGCCGATTGATGGCTGTCGTGAAATTTCTTGATGTACTAATGCGCCCTTGCGTCTTTTTCAGTTCTGCCACTTCACGTGCGTAGGCAATAAATGTCTTTGTCTTCATTGCGTTGAATCTTTAGTTGATATGATATAAGATATAACGATGAGAACACAGTGAATGACAAAGAATAGAAAAAAGAGACTTGCCCCGTTGGACGGCGGCAAGTCCCCTTAATAAAAATAATGTGTAGAGTTCGAAAAGGATTACTCCTCTACAGCAGCCTGCGCGGCTGAGATTGATTGCTTACTATCAATGAGTTGGCGACTCTCTCTAAATTTTCCATCTAATTCTCATCGTTTTTTCAGTTTCATTATACATATTATTTCGCGTACAGGCGCAACCATGTTCAATGTTGCTTCATCGTTACCAACTCCCTGTATGTTGTATATCGTATCGTTCACCGTCAGAACAAGCGTTTGACCATCAAGAGAGCCTTTGACGCTATATGTTTCTGACTTGTATTCTTTTTCTTCAAAAGGCTCACCCTTCCAGTCATATATGAAAATTTGTTTGCCATTCTGATATGTCAGAATCTTGGTACTGGCGACTCTACACGTGGAAGTCATTTCAGTGTTCCTGATGGTGCGTAATTCTCCATCTGTGCCAGTGATCGTTAAGGCCATGCTATCCCTGTTCACAATTCTACGAAACAGAACGAAGGTCGTATCTACACCATAGGTCTTGACTGCACCAATGCTATCATACATGGATTGACCGAATGTAGGAAGACTCCATGCTTCCGTATTCTGACATGTTCCAGTATATACTTTCACTGCTTGCTCACTTTCTTCTTCTGATGAGCAACCAACAATGAGTAATGTCAATATCAAATACAGAACTATCCTCATGTCAATATCCCGGTTCATAATGTTCAATATCGTTGTTGTCTTCCAAATCATGCCAGTTTACCGTTCCGTCACCTCCAAGCATCAATATCAGAGAGAATGCAAATATAATCATCATGAGTGCGTAAATTCCTCGTTTAATGGCAAAACATATTCGTTTCTTGATGTCTTCTTCATTGTAGATGTCATTCCTATATGCTTCCAATTGCATTGCAACTGAAAACCATACTGCACCTACGAACAGAACTACTTGCAGAACAACGAGCATACTATTTCGGCCATAATTGCACTATCCTACAGCCCTCCTCTCTTCTGTGCTCTTTTTACGAAGACCAATCACTTCACGTAGCACATCATTCTCTGCACGAAGTCTGATTAGTTCCTCGTTTGTTTCCGAAAGTGTTTGATGAATCTCCGCACTTTGTTGAGGTTTTAGCATTTCACCTTCCCCATTAGTTAGTAACCATTCTGCGGATAAACCCTCACATTTTGCATACAGAACTTCTGCATCGAATGTGTTTCGGGCAATCCATGCACTAACAGTCTGTGGCTTAACACCTAACAGACTTGAAAATCTGGCCTTATTACCATCTGTGTAGTAATTTATGAGGCATTCTACCATGTCACCCTTATCCATATCTTGTTTGTTAAAATATATTAAAATCTACAGTTTGATGATTATTTCTCCACATTTTGTTTGGATTATATCCGCAAATTGCTTACCTTTGCAGCGGAAAGTTAATAAATAATATCGAAATAACAAAGAAAAATGGAGAAATATTATTCTTTAGACACGCCTATTAGGGCAACGATTAAGGAAATGCAGGTCGGTGACCTCATTCATTTTCCGATAGCCCGTCTCTCTGTTGTTCGTGCTACTTCTTCGACCCTCGGCCTTGAACTGGCAAGAAAGTACACCGCTCGGCAAAATTCTAAAACTCGTACCGTTGACGTTGAAAGGCTTTCGTAGTTATGGCTGACCTGAATAATTATATCGCAAAGTCACACATTAAGGCTATTGAGCGTTTTAACGCTGACCTTGAAGCATGGCGCAAAGAGACCGAGGAAAAGGAGGCCACTCTTTATGAGGATGCTTATACCTCGTTCACACTCTCACACATTAGGGTTGAGAATGGTTTCCTATGCTATCTCATGGATGGTAAGGAAGAAAAGGAGAATATGCTTCGCAAAGATGAAGACGGGACTATTTGGGAGCCTGACGGCCTCGACTCAATCATGGACTACATTCAATACTGGCGAGCCTGTATGCGTCGTGCCAAACGCTATTGGGAAATGCCTGTTGAGAAACTTGATGCCATACAGTCAGGCGAACAGGAAGACAACGAACAAGAAGACGATTGATATGAAGGTTTATCAGACAACACTCACCCTTAACTATGGCATCAGCCGCGAACAGGCTTGCATTCTCTGTCACCTCGCATCTGAATGTGGCGGCTGTTGTGCCAAGTGTGACCATCATGATGGTTGCTCAGGACAAAGTTGCAGCCAACCCGAACGTGATCTTGACGGACAGCGATGGGACACATGGATGCACCTTGTCAGCAATTACTCTCACATTCAGCAGTATGCCCGCAAGGTCTTACCTACCAATCTCCAAAAGAAGTATGGTATCAGCAAACTCTTACGCAATCACTAACACTATGAGCATCTACAATCCTGTATCCGCATCAAACACCTATGTCATCTATGACCAGTATGGCGACTTCTTCAGCAAGAGCCATTTGGAAGTTCCCGTGCGAGGATGGAATCAGGCGGTCGAGCAATACCAAGCATATAAGGTATTTTGGCCGGGACGCTCATTAGGATTATGCACTGCTGAATACTACGCCAATCTAAAGAAATCTTATCAAAAACCAATCACTAACGCATAACAATTATGAACATGGTATTAGAAAACACAGCCTACAGAGTCAGCATCCGTGCCAACAATGGCCAGATACTGCACTGTCAGCGAACCTACCTTTCGCAAGGTGTGACCCTCCGAGGCCGTAAGTGGTACAAGGATATGCGCTGGTTCGCATTCGTCTATTACAATCAAGGACGGTCAAAGCAGACCTTCCCCGGCATCCCCTCCGAGTGCATGAGCAAGAAAGAGTTGCTTACCGCTATCATCAATCACCATCAATTCACCGAAGCACGAAAGGAACTATAGTCATGGTATCACACTGCAATTCCATCTGCGCTATGTGCCCCATCGCACACAACGGCCTCAACGGGCGCTACTGCAGTCGTCTTAACGTCTATGTCGAGTATGCTCCACTACCTCCCTGCAAGAAAAACTCTTAAAACATCAATAATCATGTACGATCCTTATGACCCTACCAACGACCCGTTTCTCTACAACTTAGGGAACAGTGCCAACGAAGACCCAGAAGAGACATTCAAAGGTTGTCTCGCGACAGGGCTTATCATCCTCGGCTTTATGGTCATAGTAACTATCACTTACATCATTTCAAAAATCATTTAGTCATGAAAAAGAACATTCTCCCCATCGTCGCCATTGTTACGACAATCATCATTGGTGGTATCTACATCAGCCATCTGCGTTCACAAGTTAAGTATGCTGGCTTTCCTTGCCCGGTGTGTGGCTCTTCTGAAGTTCTCGACTTTGGAACCAATGACCAAGGCGACCAACGAGCACAATGCTTCGATTGCAAAACAGATTTCACTATCAGCGAGGTCACGGTCTATGATGATGCAATTTGCCGATAAGATGGTGTCGTATGATACCTTCCTCAATGACGTGGCCAGCAGGATTGTGGAAATGATTAACCGCAACGACCCTGAAACCCTATCCCAACGTGAGGCCTATCGCCAGTTCGGACGTGGCAATGTTGACAGGTGGAGGCGTAAGGGGTTGCTCAACATCTGCAAGCGTCCAGGCAAGGTTGAATATAACACTGCGGAACTTCGTAGATTGCAGTCACGTCAGCAAGACTATTTCCCATGACACCCACTCATGCTATATAGAAAGGCCAGCGGAAGGGCATCCCCCTGTAAAGGCTTTAAACCGATTGCTCCCGACGGGAGAGACAGCATCCCGTCACCCGCCAAGGAAAGTAGGATTAAGATGGTTCGACCCCGTCCCTTGGCACCAAAACAAGAGTGTATTAAGTATGTGGCCGAAAGCCACCAGTATTAACAAATTAAATTAAAAACATTATGAGTCCAATTCAGTTCACAGTCGAGGAACTAAACAAACTTGCCCCCCTCGACATCGTTCAGTCAGAAACCGTGCGCACACGCTTCATCCAGATTCACGATACCCTCTGGGGTGCTGGTACTGGCCAGTCTGCCTATGAGCGTGAGGCCATACACTTCAATGCCATCCTGCGAGACAATGAGAAGTTGCAGAAGGCCACTCGTTTCTCCATCTTCACATCGTTCATCGACTTGGCTGTCTGTGGCCTGTCACTGGATCCGGGTGTCCGTGCGCTCTGCTACCTCATGGGGCGTAACTACTGCGTCGGCCAAGACCAAGCGGGAAAGAAAGTCTATGAAGGTCGCCTCGTCCTCACCATCAGCGGCTACGGTGAGTTGGTGCTTCGCGCTCGTGCTGGCCAGATTCGACATGCCGACAATCCTGTCCTCGTCTATGAGGAAGACGGTTTCTCTTTCTCCGATACCGACGGACGCAAACAGGTGTCCTACACTTGCAATCTCCCTCACACCTCAAAGCATGTGATCGCTGCCTATCTCCGCATCACCCGCTCAGACGGCTCCATCGACTATGCTGTCATGCTAGAAGAAGACTGGCTTCGTCTGCAAGGCTACTCCGCAAGGGCTAACCGCCACTACGACCAGCAGACACGTCAGTGGGTGGAACAGGCCAATGACCTATACACTGCCAATGGTGGCAGCATCGACACTGGCTTCCTCTGTGCCAAACTTATCAAACACGCTTTTAAGACCTATCCGAAAGTGCGCATAGGAAAGGCTGAACTGGAGTCGCAACAGCCCGACGAGGAACAGCCCGACATTGATGAGTTCTACAATGTGGATGGCCAGCAAGACCCGGCCATGACACAAGACCCTAACCCTCCTTTCGGCAATCCTACAGACATATCGGCTGGTGTGACCGTTGACCTTGCTTCCGCTGCTCCCGGTGAAGATGATGGAACTTTCTAACTAACCCGCATACAATCATGAGCACAGATTTAGCAATCATCCGTAAGGAGAACATCGACGTTATAGTGTCCTCTGCCCCTGCCGCATACAATGAGAACGTGGTCAGCCACGACCGTTGTCTTGGTGCTGGCCAGACACTCTTGGATAAGATGAAGCAGGGAATGAATGACGAACTTGACCAGCAAGCCGCCATCTTCATTGAGAAGGCTCGGAAGACCGTCCGTAAGATGAATGACAAACGCGCTCCGCTCACCAAACTCTTTGACGAAATCCGTACTGCATACACCACGATGGAGAACGAAATCGACCCGACAAAGAGTGGAACCGTCCCATACCTCATACAGCAAGAGCGCAACCGATATGCTGCCAAGAAGCGTGAAGAAGAACTGGCTCGTCAGCGGGAGGCCATGCGTCGCCAACAGATTGAACAGGCTCGTACCAAGTTCCGTACTGACTGCGATAATGACTACCGCAACTCGTTCCGCTCTCACCTCGACTTCTACATTGCCGGACTGCGTGAATTGTTTGCAGACGTGACACTGGAGAACTACGACCAGAGGCTTTCCGACATTCAGAGAGTGTCTGTCACCTTCCCTGACAACTATACGCAGATCGTTCGCTCCAATGTTCCCGCTCCTTTCGGATTGGCCATTGAGCAACTTGACCAGATACGCAATGAAAGCCTCAATGCCTTGCTTCCTACGTTCCGAACAGATTTTGAGCGTTCCATGTCTGAAGAGAAACAGCGCATCCTGCAACTCATGCCATCAAAGAAGATGGAACTGGAAAAGGCTGCAAAGGCCGCAAGTGCCGAAGATGCAGAGCGCATCCGTCAGCAAATGAAGGAGCGTGAGGAAGCAGAGCAGAAACGGCTGGAACAGGAAAGGCTTCAGCGTGAGCAGCAGCAGCGCACAGAGGCTGACGTGAAAAGCAAGCAAGCAGAGATTGGAAGCCTCTTCGACCAGGCAATGGTCAGCAAGCCAACCTATCAGCCTAAGACTTCTGTCAAAAAGAAATTGGTGCCGCTCAACATTGAGGCTTTTCCCGAAATCTTCGCCCTGTGGTGGACGAAGGAGGGCTGCAACCTCACCATCGAGGAACTTACCAAGATGTTCAAGAAGCAAATCACGTTCTGCGAGAAGTGTGCAAAAGACGGTGAGTTTATCCAGACCGAACACATCTTCTATGAAGACGAAGTAAAGGCAAAGTAAGTATGAATTACAATCCCGATGAATATTACAAGCGTAGTGAGGTCAGCAACTCAGACCTCACTACCCTCAAAAACCTTCTGCACCCTCGCCTCCAGTTGGGCGATCGTGAGGCGGCTTTCCGTTTCGGCAACCTCGTCGATGCCATCATCACAGAGCCGAAACGGGTCAACTTCTATACTTACACCGTCGATGATGTGCAGTACACAGAAGACGAGTTCCGTCATGCACAGGAAATGCACAAGGCACTATGCGCAGAAGGTAGGCGTGACTCATTCCTTGATAAAGTGCTAACATTAGCGGCATGGCAGAAAGTCATGGTCAACAAGGCACAGCAATTCGAGTACGGACAATTCCCCTTCACGCTCGACACACGGTGCAAGTGGGACTGGTTTTTCTTGGATTACGGCTTTGGTGGTGACCTCAAAACCACTTTCGCCTCAACACAGAAGGAGTTTGATGAGGCAATCGACTTCTTCGATTGGGACAGGAGCCGGGCATGGTACATGGATATTGCTGGCTCTGACCGTGACTTTATCTATGCCATCAGCAAGAAGAACAACCGCATCTTCAAGCACTTCATTTGTCGGGGTGATGCCACCTATGAGCGTGGACGTGCCAAGTATGAGGAACTGGCTTTCCAGTATTGGTGTCTTAACTTAGAATCATAGTCTATGAAATCAAGAGTCGGACAATATTATTACATCTTGCATCGAGGTCGCTTTGTCATTTACATTTGCACCTATGATGATGGGAACACATCAACAGGCGAACGTGTCTCTCAGGAACCGCTCTTTTTCAATCGTGAAGATGCGAGAAAGAGAGTGTATGAACTGAATGGATGGAAGTACACACCTAAACAGATAAGGGCATGACAGAACTCCAGCATCATCTGAAAGTGCAGCCATACCCCTATCAGGTAGAGGGTATTCGCTTCGGGCTTCAACGTCGTCGCATCTTCATCGGTGACGAGCCTGGGCTTGGCAAAACACTCCAGTCTATCGGCATCGTCGATACGGCTAACGCTTATCCCTGCCTCGTCATTTGTCCCTCTTCGCTCAAAATCAACTGGAAACGTGAGTTTGAGAGGTTTACAGACCGTCATGCCCTCGTTCTCGACAACAACACCCGGACAACGTGGCCTTACCTTCTGCAAATGAAGATGCACCAAGCCGCCATCGTCAATTACGAGTCTCTGCGCAAGTTCTTCGTGTGGGACATCAAGGGTGGCAAGTCTTTCCGGCTCAAAGATGTTGTCTTCTGCCCACACATCAATCTCTTCAAGTCCATCATCATCGACGAGTCTCACCGTGTAAAAGACCCGTCGGCACAACAGACCATCTTCACCAAGGGCATTGCCACTGGCAAGGAATGGTGCATACTCCTGTCTGGTACACCAGTCGTGAATCGTCCTGAAAACCTCGTTTCCCAACTCTCCATCATGAACCGTCTCAACGAGTTTGGTGGCAAAGGGGCTTTCCTCGCCATGTATGGGGATGGGGAGAACCTGAACGAACTTTCATCACGGCTCTATTCCTCTTGCCTCATCCGCAGGGAAAAAGCAAAGGTCTTGACCGAGCTGCCCGAAAAGACACGCTGTGACCTCTATGTCGAGATTTCCAACCGTGACGAGTACAACCTTGCTGCTGCCGATCTCGCTGAGTATCTTCGCCAGTATAAGGAGTGTACCGATGTCGAGATACGTCGCAAAATGCGCATGGAGGCATTGGTCAAGTTCATGACACTACGCTCTCTTGCGGCCATGGGAAAGGTGGCACAGGCCATCGACTTTGCCCGCAACTTCCTTGCCAGTGGCAAACCGCTCATTCTCTTCTGCTCTTACCATGAGATTGTGGATGCTCTCTGCCGTGCCTTCCCTCGCGCTGTCCGTGTTACAGGACGTGACAGCCTCACGGCAAAGCAAGCGGCCGTTGATGCCTTCCAGTCCGGCAATGCTCAGTTAATCATCTGCTCCATCAAGGCCGCTGGTGTAGGCCTCACCCTTACAGCATCGTCCAATGTCGCTTTCATAGAGTTCCCTTGGACGTATGCCGACTGTTGCCAGTGTGAAGACCGTGCCCACCGTATCGGACAGCGTGACAACGTGACGTGCTACTATCTCATTGGCCGGGCTACTATCGACTTCGCGCTCTACAACATCATCCATCGTAAAAAGTCCATCGCAAGCCAGATCATGGCATCCGACGATGACATACCAACCTCTGAAGCATACTTCGACGAACTGGTTACGTCCCTGTTCACCACTGACGAATATGGAGATATGTAAGACCGACATCAAGAACATCATCCAGTTTCTCATCGAGGCTTCTGAACTTGTGGAACTGGAAGTAGCCCGTAAAAGAAAGATGGGCGTTGGAACACTGCGTTTACAGAATCGCGCAAGGCTCATGCGCCTAATGACCAAAAAATTATCAAACAAATTAAAAAAGGAACAAGACAATGACAAAGAATGACATCGCAGACAAACTGCTTTCACTAACCACACTCACAAAGTCACAGGCTCTCAGTGCTATCGAGGGCTTAATGAAAATCGCATCTGCCGCTTTGGCTAAAGGCGATAACATCTACCTCCGGGGCTTCGGCACGTTCCGGGTAGTGGAGCGGAAGGCAAAGACGGCTCGCAACATCAGCCGTGGAACCTCTGTCACCGTACCTGAACGTAAGGTCGTGAAGTTCATTCCCTGTAAGGAACTGAAAGAACAGGTAAAGTAAAAGTGTGCCGTGTGGCTCACCCGCACGGAAGTAATAAACCAAAACAGCTAAATCATGAACAGTTATTTTGAAGTCGGTGTCCGCTACGACAAGACAATGGAAGACGGTGTTATTCGCAGAGTAACAGAGAACTACCTTTTAGATGCTATCTCTTTCACAGAAGCGGAAAAGCGTGCCACAGAGGAAATGGAAGCCTACATCAGTGGCGAGTTCAGAGTGGTAACAGAGAAGATTACCAACATTGCAGAAGTCGTAACTACTGACGATGCGTCTGCAGATAAGTTCTACAAAGTTAAGCACAGCCTCATCACCATTGACGAGAAAACCGACAAAGAAAAAAAACAAGCGCAGTACATCATTATCCAAGCATCCAGTGTTGATGATGCTCGCGACCGCTATAAGCAGCATATCAAAGGCTGGCTCGTTGACGTGGTACTGGAGGCTGTCAGCGAAACGAAGTACATGGATTATTTCCCTTATAACAACAATTAAATGAGCAATCTCCGACAAACCTTTGAAATGCTGTGCAAGCAAGAGCAGAGCGGAACGTGTTCCGGCTCTGCCGAGCGCAGCCAGTATTCGAGCATTCAACAGATGCTTGCGCGACAAAGAACAAAGTCGCGCAAGCGTCCTGACGATGAAGAGCACCGCATCCAGTGCTCTTGCATACAGTGGTTCCGCTACCAGTATCCACACATGCGCCACAACCTATTTGCAATCCCTAACGGTGGCCGACGCGACAAGACAACGGCTGCAAAGTTAAAGGCTGAAGGGGTGCTGGCAGGAGTCGCTGACCTCATACTGCTCAAGAGCAATGCCCATTATGGTGCGCTGCTCATTGAAATGAAGACACGGGTAGGCCGTCAGGCTGACACGCAACGGGAATGGCAGAAACTTATCGAGAACGACGGTTATCACTATGTCGTGTGCCGCTCTCTTGATGACTTCATGCGTGAAGTCAATGCCTACCTCTCAAATAGTACTCTCTAAAACACTTTCCACACTATGGCTAATACAGGTATTGAATACTACCACTTCGATGTCGATTTCTTCGACGATGATAAAATCGCACTCATAGAGGGCGAGTTTGGGGTCAAAGGCTCTGTCATTGCCATACGCCTACTCTGCAAAATCTATCGTGAAGGCTACTACTACCAATGGGGTAATGACGAGTGTCTGCTGTTCGCAAGAAAGTCAGGTGCCGACATCGTCCCGAATACGGTGCAAGAGGTCGTGAATGGGTTGGTCAGACGTTCCTTCTTCGACAAAGGGGTGTTTGACCAGTTCGGGGTTCTCACGTCTCGCGGTATCCAGCAACGCTATTTTGAGGCGGTCAAGCGTAGGCAGAAAGTGGAAGTACGTCGTGAGTTCTTACTCGTTGATGTGTCAAAGTACGCCAACGTGCAGGTCATCGACAACACGGCACCAACCAAACCCATCAAGACAAAGCCTGATAAGCCTGTAGAGTGCCCTGCACATCTGCCGCAGGAGCAGGGGGATGAAGATACCCTTACCGCTGAACTGGCCCAACTACGCAATTCGCCTATTTGGTTGGAGAACGTAGCCATGCGCTTTCATATCACTGTGAAGCAAGTCACCGACAAACTTAATGACTTCGGCATTGACTGCCGCTCCCGTGGTACTCTCTCTCATGATAGTCTGCATGATGCTCAAAGGCATTTCAATGATTGGTTACGAATACAACTTAACATACAAAGCAATGGAACTGACAGGCAAGCATCCGATAGACGTCGCCCTGCTAAAGCAGCGACTGCAACAACGGAGGATTTTTCAACCACGTTTTAGACTGCCGCTCACCTATGAGCAGACTCTTGAACTGCTGGAGGCATCCATACAAAACGAGGTGTCATTTCGTGGCAAACGATTCGTGGACTCTAAACCACTACGCGATTGCATGGCGCAAGTTGCCCGGTGGTGCATAGATCCGTCACGCTTTGGCCTCATGCTGTGTGGCATTCCCGGCAATGGCAAGACTACAGTCATGTATGCCGTCTGTCAGCTTTTCCGTCTCTTTGAATTTAAGAACGTGTATGGCGAAGGTGCTTACATGCAGATAAATTCGGCTATAGAAGTGGCTAACCTCGCAAAAACCAACTATAAGGCGTTCAAGAGCATCTGCTTCACACCAATGCTGGCCATTGACGATTTTGGCGAGGAACCTGCCGAGGTGCTTGAATATGGCAATGTGCTTTCACCCATCACAGACCTACTCTCTATCCGCTACAAAGAACAACTCTTAACCATCCTCACCACTAACACGGCTGGGGCAAAGGTGCGAGAACGATACGGCGACCGCATTGCAGACCGTTTTAACGAAATGATGCAGGTGGTCATCTTCACCAACCCCTCTTATCGAGGGCAACAGTAGTAGTGTGTTCAGCGGTTTGCCGCTGAAAAGTATTAACAATCAAAAATCAACAACAAAATGAAACAGTACACAGGTACAAAGACCATCAAGGCTATGCCGATGGCAAAGAGTGAAGCAGAACAGAAGTTGAACCGTACTATTGACTGCAAGGAGTCTGAAGGCTATTTCGTCGAGTATAAAGACGGATATAAGTCTTGGTGCCCCAAATCAGTCTTTGAGGAAACCTACAAGCCGTCGTTGGAAGCCATCGACCTCGGACTGCCATCAGGCCGCAAGTGGGCTAACATGAACCTCGGCGCAACGTCACCTGAAGACCCAGGCTTGTACTACAACTGGGGAGCAACCGAAGGACATGCCGACGGAAGCGACGATGATTTCTATTGGTCAACCTACGACGATACGCCAGCAGCAAAGATTAAGACAGACCTACCACTTGAACACGATGCTGCACATGCTCTGCTCGGTGGTGATTGGCACATGCCTACCAAGGAAGATTTCAAAGAACTGTGCGACAATTGCACCAGCGAATGGACGACACGTAACGGCATGAAAGGTCGTCTCTTCACCTCGAAGACTAATGGTAATTCTATTTTCTTCCCTGCCGCTGGCGGCTACGTTGGTACTTCGCTCTACGATCGCGGTACGAACGGCTGCTATTGGTCTGCTTCGCGTTACGATTCGTCCAACGCGTACTACTTGGACTTCTATAGTGGGTATGTCTATCCGCAGAGCAACAGCAGTCGGTACTTGGGTTTCTCGGTTCGTGCTGTTCAGTAACTTGTCTGTCCCCAAAAAGAACAAACCAATCCATCCATTCGACCATGCCCGTCGCCACAAGCGACGTGGCGGGTCGAATGGATGACAAAAAAAGATCTAACTATGCCAATCAGACCCGAAAACAAAAAACGCTATCCCAAGAACTGGAAGCAGATACGTCAGCAGATACTTGAACGTGCTGGCAACCGATGTGAGTTCTGTGGTGTGGAAAACCACTCTTACGTTATGAAGGCTGGAACCGAGAACTGGCAATTTCCCGAACCCGTTAAGGTGGTGCTCACTATCGCACACCTCGACCACACACCCGAAAACTGCGACCCCTCCAATCTCCGTGCCTTGTGCCAGCGGTGTCATAACAAGTATGATGCAAAGCACCGGGCAGCAACTCGTTCACACACAAAGGCATTGAAGGAAAAATCGTTAAATCTCTTTGAAGTATAAAATATGCTCACAATCGAATTACAAGAAATCAAGGCTCCTGCCTGTCCCATTCCGGGATGGAAGGAAACCAGCAACTGCCTCCGATGCAAGTTCTTCGGTGGATTGATGGTAAAACCATCATCTGCACATTCGTTTCATGTTTTACTCTTATGCAGCAAAGCAACTCAAAAGACATACAGCCTTTGTCGATGCAATGAGTAGAATTGATGAAATACCAAAAGATATTATTTACGTATGAGTATAACAATCACAGGCGGTTCAGCCTTTGCAATCTCGATGCTTGTAATAGTATCTTGTTGCTTCACAACAGCAGCACTTATCACCACACTGCTCGACAATCTAAAAAAGTGGTGGATTAACTTCAAAAAGAAATAATAAGAATGAATATGAAGAAAGTCAAGACATACAACATCATGCTATCCCGTGTCTTCCCGGTCACTCACCCAAAGGCTGGTCAGGAAACAGGATTTGCACCAAAGGTAATGGCGGCTATCAACAACATGCCCTGCTACCTGAAGAAGTTGCACACCATCCGAGCAAACTACGACCTTTGGAAAAAGCGCATTGATGAAGTGATGGCTGGTGAGGCTGAACTTTGTCTGCGTCAATGGACGGGAAAGCCATATCGCAGCAAGACCGTAGTGATTAAGCGTCTGCGTTGGGATGATGGCGTCGGCATCCAGCGTTTGAGTTTTAGCCTTCTTGACGGCAAACCTATGCCTGTTATCGAAGGCTGGTACATGTATGGCTCTTGGGGAAGCGAAAACATGCTTGCCAACAAGGACGGCCTATCCCTCGAAGACTGGCAAGCGTGGTTCCGCGACTACGACAAGTCAAAACCTCTCGCAATCATTCACTTTACTAATTTCAGATATTAACTCATGGCACAAGAAACCGTACTGCAATCCATCATTGCCCACATCTTCGGGCATAAGTATTATGTGAACATCGTCAACACACGCGGCACAAACCGCTGTGAGGCAACATCATTCATCCACCGCTCAAAGGATGATGCAATGCGCCACCGTCTTGAAATTGAGTCCACCCGCTCGTTTCTCTACATTGAGACCGTTTCCTTCCGTTCACATAAGGACTATTAGTGTGTTCGATGGTTCCCCCCATCGAGAGTTAAGACATAAAACACCAGTTTCATCAATTCAAATTATCTTCGCATCATGATTAAGAAGTTCCGTCTTTGGCTGTTGGGTGTGTGGCGATGGTATCGCCACCGCTCCCTCTATGTCATTGCCGATCCTGCCGACAACTCCGTCACCCTCTCCCGTGCGCTCTTTGAAAACATGGACGTGATGAACCAAGAACAGGCAAAGGTCTTCATGTTCTCCGTAGGTGACCTCATTGTCGGAACAGGCTATGCCTTCACACTCAATCCCGACATCGAGCAACCTACTTGCCTGGCCGACATCCAGTATAACAGCAAGCACCGCTCCATCGGCTTTGAGTCGCTTTGCCCTACCGTCAATCGCATCTTCTACGACTACGGGTTGCCTTACGACCGTCCCGCCAAACTCTCCGTCGAACCTGCCACCATTCCGTGGCAGGGTAAAACATTCACCTACTACAAAATCCTACGGCCTCATGACAAGTCTGCTTCCTAACTCACGTCGCCCTGATGTCATATTCCACCCTAACGGGCGCATCGACATCACTGCCCGCATTGCCAAGGTGCTGCAACTGCAAAATGGTGATGTGATTGATGTGGCTGTCTCGTATGAAGAATACCTCATATATGTGCGACTACGCGCTGCCGAGTGCGTAGGTCGCCATGAAGCCACCGTACACCCAACCAACAGGGGGAAACACAGCAGCAACAACTTCCGTGCATATTCACACAGACTATGCAAGTCCATCCGCAGTACTCTCAGCGGCTTGCCCGATGATAAACCATTGCGCCTCCCTGCTGGCTCCCCGATTATCTTTGGCCCGAATGGTACTGCCATACCTCTCATCACGCGCAACCCTCTATAAAAACCAACGAAAATATGATCAAGGAAATAAAGTACAACGGATTCACTGAGACACCATCCGACTATGAATGTCCTGATGGAGACCTCAGTGCGGCTATCAACATCTTACCCGAAGAAGGGGAAATAAACCCCATCCTCCCAGCATCACCGCTTTTTACCTTGCCCGACGGCTATAAGGTAGCATTTATTCATGTCAATTCGGGCTACAAGCACTACATCGTTCAGAACGGCAATACCCTCTATTGGTTCAACAGTTCACTCATTACTGGAACCCTGCCCGTGAATATCGTTGCAGCCAATTTAACCAGCCTCGCGTTACCAAGCACTACTATCTATCAGGTGAATGCGGTAGGTAATACGCTCGTCGTACTTTCTTCCGATGGAATGCACTATTTCCTTTGGAAAAACAGCGCATATTCCTATCTTGGGACACACCTACCCGAACTTCCTTTGTCCTTTGGACTGCAAGGGGTACGCAAGGAGAGTAGCGAGGCTTTCACGGTCAGTTTCAATGAGAGCGTTGCTTGGAGCCAGTCCATCTTGTCTAACAATTTCTCGGATGCGATGAAAGCATCTGTCACCAATCAGGTATTGGCGAAGGTCAACAAGTTCATTGCCGAAAACTATACCAACGGCAATCAGTTCATGTACCCCTTCTTTGTCCGTTATGCTTATCGTCTCTACGATGGCTCTCTGACTATGCACTCCGCTCCTATCCTCATGGTGTGTGCTACAGGGCAAAACCCCTATGTGCTGGGAAGCCATTCGCATCAGCACGATGATGGTTTTGATGGTTCTTGGGAAACGCAATCTATTTCCAATTGCAAGGTCTATGCAGCATTGTATAAACTGGACTTTGCCGTAGTAGCACAGAAATACCTGACTGCCCTTAACAACTGGTCTGACATCGTCGCATCTGTGGACATCTTTGTGTCGGCACCCCTCTATACTTTTGACCAAAGTGGAGAGGTGAAGGGCATTGATGCCATAAAAGGTTCAGAGATTGGCGGCAAGGATGCATATTGTATCTGCAAGGCAACACATGGAGGGGCTTATAGTGCCAAATACCAATACCATTCCATGCCGGCATTCATGTGGTATGGCAAACAGTCGCTGCCTGGCTATTCTTTCAGGTTGCCGACGAAAGGAAGTGAAACGCAAAGGGAAAATATTGTTTCCGCTTCGCAGTTCTATTTGTTGAAGTCATACAAATTAAGCAACCTGAGTACGACAAGAAGACTGATTGATGTGGAGAATGGATATTTCCAGTCGCTTGTCAATCGTGAGGTCATGACAGACGATTACGACAGCCATTCAGACCTGATAGCAAAATATAGTTTCGCCTATAACTCACGGCTCAATATAGCGGGCATCAGCAAGGTCTTTCCGTTAGGCTATCACTCGGCATCATTGCTCAACTATACGAATGGTTTCCTTCAACCTCTCAATGGCAGAATGAGCGACGGAGTAGATCGTACCTATGAGAACACTACGCAGAACGTCACGCTCTTTATCTATATCCGTAATCAGGGCAGGGAAATCACTGTACGCTCTATCGACTTGTCAGACACGATTATTGGACTGCTGTCTGAAACAGAAGTAGGAATGTTCACACCCACACCGTTCTTGTATTATCCCGACAAAAATGCGTATAAGGCGGTTATCTATTGGCATAGATGGGTGCCGGATGGTACATGGGGTGGAACTGGAGAAGTGCATACATACCGTGAGATACCTCTTGAACCTCACTCTATGCTCAATGGGGCTTTCTACTTCGACTGGAATACGGTTTCAGGAACTGAGGTTGCGGGAAGTTCTGTCAATAAGGGAAGTAGTTCCGCTTCTTCAAGAACAATAGAAATACCCAACAAAATCTATTCGTCTGAGGTAAACGACCCTTTCAACTTCCCGGCTCTCGGCATCAATACCGTAGGAACAGGAACAATACTCGCCATCTGTTCGGCTGTCAAGGCTCTCTCACAAGGTCAGTTCGGCCAGTTCCCCCTATACGCTTTCACCGACGAAGGAGTGTGGGCATTGGAAGTGTCCTCTACTGGAGCGTTCTCGGCACGTCAGCCCGTCACACGCGACGTTTGCACCAATCCCGATAGCATCACACAAATAGACACTGCCGTGCTGTTCACAACCGACAGGGGAATCATGCTCATTAGCGGCTCCAACAGCCAGTGCATATCAGATAGCATCAACAGCATGGACGTTTTCGACATTGACGTGCTGCCTGGTATCACGTCACTTGTTGATGATTGTATCGCTACGGTCATTGACTTCGTGCCATTCAAGACCTTTCTCCTGAATGCAAAGATGCTATACGACTACACACACCAGCGAATCATCGTTTACAATCCAAACCGCCAGTATGCCTACGTCTATTCTCTCAAATCAAAGCAGTGGGGACTCATGCAGTCCAGCATCAAGGATTCCATCAACTCATATCCTGATGCTCTCGCAATGGTCACCGTGTCCGACGGTTCTCCGTCGGAAAGAAACACCGTATTCAACTTCTCGCAAACGGCCACGGGCAATACTCCCGTCAACGGACTGCTCATCACACGTCCCCTCAAACTTGGTGCGCCTGATTTGCTGAAGACCATCGACACCGTTATACAACGTGGTTACTTCCGAAAAGGTCACGTCAAGACCATACTCTACGGCTCCCGTGACCTCTTCAACTGGCAACTCGTCTATTCTTCCACCGACCACTACCTGCGTGGATTCCTTGGAACACCATACAAATACTTCCGCATTGCGCTCCTTTGCAGTCTTACCAAAGACGAAAGCATTTTTGGTTGCACAGTCCAGTACACACCTCGGTTGCTCGACCAGCCAAGATAAGATGTGTTGAGTCATTTTTTTTGATTGTTTTAGGTTAGTTGGTTTATGAAGAAAGGCATCCGTCCGTGAGGATAGATGCCTTTCAATTTAGTGGTGTGCCTTGCGGTTTTCCCGCAAGTAGTCAAAACGGTGCCTGTGTCCGTCTAACCCTGCCTATGCGGAAGTTCAGGTGAGAAACAATCTGTGTCTCCATTTCCTGAATCTTCTCTTGCCAGTTCGCCTTCGCATCCGGCTTGGTGATGCTCATCCAGTCGGCCATCACTTTATACACAAGCAACTCATGGATAAGTTTCTCCAAAAGGGTCACCGTGCTTTGGGCGAAATCGTCAGGAACACGCAACCGAAGAACGTATGTTGCTGGGGCGTTAAGGGTGTCGTCGGCCTCCGTCTCTTCACCAACGGTCACCTTGCTGTAGGGGTAGCACAATTCAACACACTGCGCAAAGGATAAGTCAAGAACACGAGCAACCCTGTCCACGTTGCCATCCTCACCAACGTCCATGACTTGGTGGCGGTCGTGCTCGTCTTTGGTGGGCATGATGTCACCCTCAACCCATGCGTAGTTACGGATGTCGTAGAGCAGTTCGTCACGCTTGAACGTGATAGTCACTCGCTTTCTCCAGTTGTTATTTAACATAGCCATTTGTGAAGTTAGTGTTACCATTCTACCATAGGCTTAGGGTGTGGTCTCAGGAGCAGAATACTTCGGACGAATACGCTTGTTGATGGCCTCGCGCACTTGCTCGATGTTCTGCTGCGCGATGTTCACATAGTCGGCGGCATCGGCCTTGTCGGTGATGGTGAACCAGTCGGCAATAGAGGTGTTCACAATGAACTGGTGACAGCCTGCCGTGATGGCAGACACCGTAGCCTGATTGTAGTTCGACGGCATCTTCAGGTTCAGAACCAGCGTCTTGTCGGTGTCAAGCCCGGTCTCGTCGGCACCGTCAAGGACGTTGTTGCCCGTCAACTGGTTCTCGTCCAGATACTCACTCAACTTGCTCTTCAGATTGCCGAAGGCATTGTAAAGACTACGGAGAATCTGATTGCCGTTCTCCTCATCGTCACTGGCCATCATGTTGGCCACCTCTTCGTGGTTCTGACCATTCTGACGGCTGCGGCCTGTCAGATAAGTCTTGTTCTGTATGTCGTAGAGCATTTCCGACACAAACAGAGTGATACTAACTTGTTGTTTTGCCATAATAGATAATTATTTAAAATGGTGAATAATAAATCTTTTCCAGTATGTTGCGGCATTGCCGCAAAACTCATTCAGGTTGTACATTAGGAATGGTGCGCTTGGGCTTTTTCCTGTAGTATATCTTACGCATCACGTCGCCCATCATGCCCGTTGCCTCGGTTGCGTAACTCTCGGCCTCGCCCTTGTTCGTGAACTTATACCACTTGCTCACAATCATGTTCACAAAGAAACTGAACAGGCTCGACTGGATGCTGCTTTGCAGGGTGTCATCAAAGGCGCAACTCAGGCTTAAAGAGACATGATAGCCAGCAACATTGTTGTACGAAGATGATACGATGGTGATAAACGGTTTCAGTTGTTCCGTAACAGCATTGGCCGACTCATCCCAAAAGCGATCAAGCATCTGTTGGTCTTCATCGGTCGTGAAGATGCGTTCGTAGGCACTTACGTCATTGTCCATCTTTGCACCTGTGTAACTGGTGGTCTTCGCCACCTCGTTATACACGTCGCTCTTGCTAATATGAAGTTCTATTGCTATCATGCTGCAAATATAATGTTTTACTTTTTGCCTATACTTTTAAGTATTAGCCACCGTTCCCTGCGGTTTCTCCACAGGGCATTACGGCCATATCCTGATATAAACAGCACCACCAACGAAGACGTCTGCCTGTTTGTTGATAACACCATATCCGGCACCTGCCACAATGCCAAAGCCAATCCTCGGCTGTTTAGTGTGTTGCGGTGTCACAGCAACCCTCTCCGTGACCGTCTTCTGATACACAAAGATGCTGTCAAGACTCGGCTCAAAGCCACTGACGTATGCCCTGTATTGCTCAGTCTCATATCTCTTCTGACTGATTGGCACTTCAACCGACATGCTGTCACCATGTCCTGTATGTTGCGATGCTATCGCAACCATCTCCGTGTCTCGCGCCTCGCTGTTTTCCCGTGAGGAAACAGGCAGAACTTTCGTCACATACCTTATGACCAGACTGTCTTTTGCTACTGGCTGATAGAAGGGCACGGTGTCTGTCACCGTAGCCCTTATTGTATCCTGCGCCTCATGGGCTTCCTGTGAGGACAAGCCAACCCTCCAGCCCACCCATCCCATGAAGCACATCAGCCACACAAGCCCTAATATCATGAGAAATTTCTTCATAGCCATGTCAGGGTTTTAGGTGGAACCGTGTTGCAAGTCAGACTTCCATACCCGATACCTTGCAAACGCCTTAACCAGCCATTTAGGAATTTCCTGTTGGCCGGACGGCTCACACAAATGTCATTCAGGTATTTCTTCCGTCGTTGCCACAACTTGTAGAAAAACGCTCGCGCATCCTGGGCATTCAGGGCGACAAGGGTCTTCGCTCCTACTACGCCGTCCACTCTCACCCCAAGCATCTGCTGGGGGATGGTAATGCCATATTTGCCACTACCCCAAACCCAGTCAACAAGAATGTTGGCAAGCGACTGGTCTTTTATTAGGTCGGCTTTCCAGCGGTTCCAAAAGTTCTTGCGGCAGATCTGCATTGCATCATCGGGTGTGATAAGTTTCAGGTCGTCAACGTCTATATCTCCATCACCGTCCTTATCGTAACCCTGTGCCTTCCAAGTGCTGATTGTCACGCCATACTTGGTGGCGCCCCCAAGGTCACCTGCCACATTGGCGAAGCCGCCTTCCCAACTGAGGATAAACGGCCAAAGGGTTTCTATCTTGCTCATGTCTCATTCTGTTTGTTGGTTATGTTCTGTATGGTCTCTATGAGTGCTTCAGCATCTTTCTCCCTCGCACACTTTACTATGTCCTTGGCCAGTTCAGGAATGAGGGCCGCATGGCTTTTCTTCCGTTTCTTGTTCTCAAAGATACTCCACCCCTCTATCAGCATACTGCCAATGCCTATCAGCATTTCACAGAAAGGGAGAAAGTAGAAAGAGAACAGACCGCCAATAAGGTCAACGAACATAAAAGGCAGCAACACCCCGGCATAGTCCTTTATCTTTTGTACCGTCTCACGCAGACGGTGAGAGTGTACCTTCTCACCAAGGGCGCGGGCTGTACTTACACCACTCCACATGTCTGCAAAACATGACACGGCCATGCCTATCCAACAGGCCAGCATTACTGCTGCCCAAACGATGAGCCGCCACGATAGCGTATCCCATTGTTTTTCAATAATCAGGTCAAACATAATTCTACACCTCCTTTCGTGCTATGGTGCCTGACGCATTTCCGTCAGGAACCAAGAGTTTCTCATATTCGCTCCAGTCGATGCCGTCTTTCGTCTTCCACCCGGCTTCAATGGCGGTGTTGATGTGCTTCTTGGCTTTCATCCAAAAGTCCTTCAATTCATCAACTCGCTCAAAGGTATAGTAGTCAGGCTCGGCATCTGTGCCGAACTTGAACGTCACGGGCAGATTCTCGCCTCCTGTCTGCAAGGCAAGGTCGAAGTCCGACTTATAGTTGAGTTGGTTCTCTTGCGATAGCCATACCTTGTGACCGTTCCAAACAAAACCCTCTCTGATGGTCTCTTGGGTGAGGCTGTTGAGTTCCTCCGTCACGGCCGCTTTCACTTGCTCAATACTCGGCTGTGGGTACTGCTTCTTGTAGAAATACACCTCGTGCCATGTCTTGTGACCTTCGTCGGCTGCTTCTCCTAAACAGAAGCCTATGACGGTGCGGCTCGCATCCTGTCTGACAAGTGCGAAGTCTGATAGAATTCCATAAATTTTGCTCATTGTCTCTGCTTGTTATAAGATTAAACTTCTTCATCTTTGTCATACCTTCATCGTAGGGCGCAATCTTCAGGAAGTCACTATGCATAAACAATTCGTGCCGCAGATTGTAGGAAGCGTAGTGGATGAACATGCCAAGATAGGAATTGACCGTGCGGAATACCTTTTCGGGGTCTGTAAAATCTATCTCATTGAGGTTCTGTCTTACTCTGCGTAGTGACTGGTTCGATACATATATTCTGTAGGGCTTAACGTAGGCACCAAGGAACTCTACACCGTGTGCCACGTTGCAGACGTGCAGCTTGCCCATGTGCAGGTCAAGGCCAAGTTCCACTTTCAGGAAATGGCGTATCTTCGGCACAAGTGAAAGCATCCAGTCCTTATCCGGGCTCACGATATAGGCATCATCTACATAGCGGCCATAGTGTTTGCAATGCAACTCACGTTTCATGTACTGGTCAAAAACATTCAGATATACGTTGCTGAACAGTTGGCTGGTCAGATTGCCGATAGGCAGTCCGCATCCATCATCAGTAAAGAACAGGCTCTTGCTCCTGTCGAGTCCAAGCCAGTTGTCCCATGAGCCTACTATCTCACAATTTATCTTCGGGTCAAGTAGGACAATCTCACGGGTCAGCCATAGAACAAAATCCATGTCTATCACGTCTGCCCAGGTGGTCTGTCCTCCCTTCCGTATCTTGTGGGTACTCATCTTCAGCAGTGAACTGGTGGCTATCTCAAGAAGCCGATACCTGTTAATGTGCATGAAATAGCCTCGGATGTCGAGTTTCAGCACATGGCAAGGCACCTGGTAATTCTGGCTCTCCTTGCGGATATGCCCGTCCAGTCGCTCTATGCCATAGTGGGTGCCCCTGCCCTTGATGCAACTGTAGGTGTCCTGAATGAAAGTGCGCTCAAAGAGTTGGTTGGTATAGTTGTAGTATAGGTGATGAACTACTCTATCTACAAACTTTGCGGCAAAAACCTCGCGCTTTTTTGGATAATCAATGATGAAGCATTTCGACGGTTGGGCGGTATAGGTTCTGCTCATCAGGGCATCGCACAAGTCTTCGAGATTCCTCTTTAGGTGCTTCTCAAACTGCACGACGTAGGACATGCTTGCCTTGTGCTTCCTCGCATCGTAGAAAGCAACATACAAGTCACGCATCAAATCCTGACGGGTCAGCCTATATCCCATGTCCTTTGCTTGTCATTATTCTTCAGACGAGTGCTGAACAGCACGAACCGAGAAACCCAAGTTCCGATTGTTGTTGTTCTGCGGATTGACATTCCCACTATTGAAGTTCAAGTTGTATGCGTTGGACGAATCGTTACGCGAAGCAGACCAATAGTTGCCGTTCGTACCGCGATTGTTGAGCGAAGTACCATTGTAGTTGCCAGCGGCAGGGAAGAAAAACCCGTTTTGCGGCTATCACCTATGACGATGGAATGAAAGAATTGCTGTGCAAAGCCATCAAGCATCTGTTGTTTTTCTCACGGCCTACGACCGCAAGACGGACAGCCTATGAACTTGTCTGTTGTATGTTTTGTTTACTGATTATCGATCGTTAGGTTTTCAAAAGAGTGCAGCCAGCTGTTGCTTCAGCAGACTGATGAATGCCATGTTTTCAATTGGGGTCTTCGACTCCAGCGGATAGGATAGGACTTGCTGCATTACCGCTGTTATGCTCCGGGGCGAGGCATGGGCTGTCTCGCTGGCAAGAACATCGTCTCGCTTCGGCTTCTCCTCTTGGATGGGGACAGACTGCTTCCATTCCTCAAAAGCACCGGACAGCACTTCGTAACTGAGTGTCCCGTGTTCTGCGGCATTGCCGCAGAAGTTCAAGTCGGCTGGCAGTTCTATGCTGATGTCTATCTGCGTGTCACCAACCGGGGTGAAGTTGGTGTAGTACGGGATAAACTTCTCCATCGACTTCAAGGGGAAGCCGACAAAGGCAAAGTCACCATCGCCATTCTTCACTTTCTTGCGAGAAACATTCAACGGCTTTCTGTCAGTCTGACCTTTGCGCACCTCGTCCGAATAGGCCACGCTCACAATCAGCCAGGCACTCCAGTTGTAGGCACGATAGAAACCGCCTTCCTTGAACAGATGAATCACGTTCCATGTGCCCACGTCTGCTCTTTCTTTCTCAATCTCTAATATTTCTGAAATCTTTGCCATATTTGTTTTTGTTTTGATGGTCTTTATTGTTATCCTTTCAGCCCTGCCACGCCCCTTGTGGGGGCGGGCGTGGGCATGAAAGGATGGTTGGGTCTGTTCTGCTTGGGAACAGACAAGTTACTGAACAGCACGAACCGAGAAACCCAAGCACCGATCGTTGAGGTCCTGCGGAAGGACAAGCCCACTATTGAAGCTCAAGTTGTATGCGTAGGACGAATCGTCACGCGAAGCAGACCAATAGTAGCCGCACGTACCGCGACCGTAGAGCGAAGCACCATCGTAGTAGCCAGCGGCAGGGAAGAAAATAGAATTACCATTAGTCTTCGAGGTAAAGCGCCTACCAGCCACACCATTTTCGGTAGTCCATTCAGACGTACAGTTATCATACAACTCTTGGAATTCTGATCGTGTCGGCATACGGCAACTGCCACCGAGGGCTGCATTAGCGGCATCTTGCGACAGGGCGAGGTCGGCACTGATATTGTTCAAGCCTTTGGAGTTGTAGTTGGCAGAACTGAAATCATAGCCGCTACCTTCGGCATGTCCCTCTGTGTCACCCCATTGGAAATACAGGCCAAATGCCTCCGGCGCATCGGCACCGATGTTTCGGTCAGCCCACAACAAGCCGGATGGCAAGCCGAGGTCAACGAAACCACCAGCAGCAGAACGCTCTTTGATGGTGATGGTCTTGGTGCCTGTCAACGTGCGGCCACCCTTGAACGTGGCTGTGCATGACAGCGTGACAGAAACCTCATCCTCGGTAACCTCACTCACTGCCAACGTCGCTTTCTGCTTCGTTTGTTGCGATAGTGTTGCAACACCGCTTCCTCCGCTCAAATTCCATTGTACACTAAGCACTTGTGCTGTGAAGCTGTTGGTGTCAAATGCCTTTGTGTATTCACTTGACCCTGCTTCTGTAATCTTTTCAGGGCCTGTAATGCTGATAGAAGAAGGATAGGTCAGGGGCTGAACGACCAAGGTCACATAATCGCTGTTTGTCGTTGTGCCTCCTACCGTGGCCACGGCTCTAATCTTTACCGTTCCACCCGCTGCGCTGGTCGTGCTGATGGCTCCAGTAGAGGTGTTCAGGCTGATACCGTCAGTCGTGGCTATACCACCCACGGGATTGACGAGCGTTCCGTCTTTATAGAGTTGATAGACGATGCTGGCACCATCGGTTACAGGAAACACCGTGGCTGTCACTGTGCCCGTGCCTTCGGGTTCTATTTGGTTCTCCGAAAGGGCTATGGCTACGCCCGTCGGGGCATCGATGATGAAGTCGTTGCCAGCACTGAAAACGCTGATGCCAAAGGCATTCACCAACTGCTGGTATTCGGCTTGTGTCATGCTCGATAGTGTCACCTTGCCCTGTAGGCTCTTGGTGCCTACCTTGCCCATCTGCAACACCTGTGCTACGCTCATGCCCGTCCAGTTGATGCCGGAAAGCGTGAGTTCGGCTTGTGCCAGTTGGGCATCGCTCAAAAGGTTCAGCCACTTGTTCACAAAGCCTTTCACATTGATGTTGGCGGTCACACCGTCTTCTTCTATCGGCCATGTGCCTGTCACGTTGCGCATCGTCACGCTTTTAAGTGTGGACGTGGGGATGTACGAAAGGCTGGTTACCCTCGCTCCTACAAGACTGATGCTCTGCAACGTGTCAGGAAGCGAAACGTCTGTCAGACTCACACCTTCTGCCGGGGCGAATGATACCAAACGGCTGTTGGCGGCTTTCAGGATGCCCAATGTGCCGCTGTTGCTGATGTTCAGTTGGGTAATCACGGTGTTCTCCAAGTAGAGTTCACGCAGATTGACACAAGCAGACAAATCCACGAGGCCGCTCAAATTCACCAAACGGCTGAGGTCAAGTTTGCGTAACGTGGAGGCACTGTCAATAAGGATAGAGGAAATACCCTGTGAGGCTACGGCACTCTGTGCATCCTTGTTGCCAAGAAGCAGATTGCGCAACATCGGGGCATATATCGTGATGCTGTCCTTTAGGGTGTTGTTGTACAGATTGCCAACGTCACGCAAGTAACTCATGCCGTGGAAACGCACGGTTTGGTCACCGTCCGACTGGAATACTGGGGTTGTCCATGAACGCACATCACTGCCTGGCCAAAAACGCTCACCTCTGTAAACCGTCTGTCCGAAGTCCACGGAGGGATACATGTAGATGGCAGGGGTAAGGGTATAACTGTTCTGTCCGCTGCTGACGCGAGTGGCAAAGGCATCGGCTGTTGCGCCTGCGGCAAAAAGACCTGCCTTATACTTGCTCATCATGTAGATGGCTCGCATCCTGATCCAACGCTTCTCCGCTGAATAGTGGTCGCCAAGGAGTTGCTGTAGCGCAATGTTACGGTGCGTGGTGTAGTTGCTGGCAAGATGGGCTTGTTCGTAGCAGAAGGTGCTGTCGGCATTATACAGGGCAGCACCGAAATACTCTTGTGCCCGATTGAAATAGAAATCTTGGAAGAAGGCCATCACGCTGCCGAGAATGCCTAATGCCGGACGGTAGCCCGTCAAGGCGGGAATGAACTTCTCACGCATAAAGGTCTCGTATTCGTCGGCGAAGGCTTTCTTCATCGTGAACCAAAATTGAGAGTTTCGTCCGTTGAATACGGCCAGCCGTGCAAGCCCGTAGTCGCTGTAGTCGTCCTCCAATTCTACGCAGTAGGGCTTTTTGTCCTTGCCTTGGTTCTCAATGGGGAAAACGGTATCAACGTCGTCCTGTCGCCAGCGGATTCTCTTTAGTTCATCCAGGACGTTCAGCAAATAGGGGTATGTGTTCTTGACCAAGTTGTCCGTGGCCGCATCAAACTCTACCCAACCGAGATGGAACATAGAATTAAGAATGTCAAAGTGCTGTTCGGCTTCCTTACGGAACTTGGAGATACGAGCAGCCTTGAACAATTCATTTCTTGCATCATCATCGGTGGCCGATGCCAGCATCTGTGTGGTCAGATACACGGGAACAGCACCTCCGCTCCCTGTCGTTTCACCTACCTTGTACTCATGACCGCACAACTGCGTGGACAAATTGATTGCCGACGTGGTGTAACTTTGGGCATATTCATGAGTGGCTGGGTTGTAGTAGAACAATTTGTAGGTGCCAGTTATCCAGTATTCGTATTTGGTAGCATCCTCATACTGCGCCTTACCCTCATCCGTTGAGATGTCAATGGCGGCAATGGCGGCGGCATAGTCCAGCAACCCCTGCTCTGTGGACGGATATTCTGTCTGTCCTACTGTAGCACCTTTCCACGGCCTGATGAGTTGGCTGCACTCATAGACAAGGTTGTAGGCTGGTTTCCAGCGCGACGTGACACCACTGGCGTTCTTCATGCTGTCTTCCCAACACTTCTCACCGCACAAGGAATATTTCTCGTTCTTGCTGTCTGCCTCTACGGTGCTTTCATTCCAAGGTACACGACAGTTGGCACCAAGCATGTCATTGTCCAAACCTTCCATTGCTATCGTGTTGGACGTGAAGCCGAAGGTGCCCTTGTCGCCCTTGTCGGGGCCAATGGTGTAAAGGCCTATAAACGTCTTGTTGCCGTCGGCATCTTCAACGAAACCGACAAAGGGATATTGCCAAATAGCCTGACGGGGGGCATCCTGCTCAACGGCTCCTGTTGCACGGGCAAGATAGTCGAAGGCTTCACAGCCGCCCATCTTGTGCGACTGCATACTGCTGGCAAAGTTCTTCTTGCCGCAGAGCTTCGAGATAGGAAGGTGTGTGCCTCCGTCAAAGTCAATGGGGTCGTCGGTAGAGCCTTTGAAGTTCCAACGCCAGTATTCCATTGAAGAAGTGCCTTGACCCTCGGCATCCATGCGAATGCTCTTATTCCATGCTGGAGTGTCACGCCAATAGGTCTTCAGGACACCTCTGATGGTCTGGCCTTTCGACATGCCGAAGTGGGGGAAGGTGTTGATGATGGGTTGGTCTGCAGGTATTTCGTCTGCCCTCCATACAAACACGTTACAAAGGCCACACACTTTGTTGAAGTCAACCTTGCCACCTTCTTTGATGTCGCATTGTGCCTTGAACTGTGCCTTCTCATAGAGAGAGTTTCCAGTTGGCGGCATTCTGCTGTATTTCTTCCGTAGTAAGGGCACTGTCATAGGTGCGGATGCCATACCAATCGACATCTGCATCATCACTTCCTATAACCAGTGGAACATTGATGTTCAGGTCTCGGTTATAGGCAAACTCGCGCTGCTTCACACCATTAAAGAAGATAAAGCAAGCGTCATAGGGCTGTCCAGCCTCGTTGTAGCCAGGGGCTACCACAATGGCAAGATGAATGGGTTCGGCACTGTCGTAGGCCTTGCTTTGGTTGTCCTCATCTTGGCTGTTCGTCGTCAATAGAGTGACCTTGCTGGAAGTGACTTTCAAACCTACGAAGGACGTGCCTGTCTCTTGAAGACAGGTGATGATCGGTGTGTCTTCGTTGAGAATGTTCCTCGGCTGGAACATCATTTCAAAGGTACGTCCCTCACCTGCATTCATCTTCAGGGGCTTGATGTCCGATGGGAGGGTCATACGACCGCCACCGAGAATGCGCATATACGACACAGACACCTCGTTACCGCCTTTGTCTGTCATTGTCTTGCGCTTCCAGCCGTCTGAAGCACTATAGGATATATTGCTGATTTCGGGCGTGATATAACGTCCCGTGGCAATGTTGAACAATTTGGCTCTGTCGGCCTCACTGTTGTCACGGCCTGAAGCCTTCACGAAAAGCACACTGCCGGGAGTGGCTGCATAGCCCGACGTGTTCGTGACGGTCAGGGATTCAGACAGGCTGCGCTCTCCGTTGAAGTCTGCCGTGACATCCAGCGTGAAGTCGTTGGTGTCGGCACGTTCCACCTCCAACTCAACATAATAGGCTCCTGCCGTCTCACTCTCCGGCTGTAGCCCATTCGTCGATTGAACACTCTGACCGCCCACCATGGCCGCAAAGTCGATAGAGGCATGGTTGCCGAATACGGCATAGTCGAAGACTTTGTTGTTGGAGTAGTTGGTCAGCGATGGGGATATGTTGTTTACAAGGAAGAAACTCGCTGTTTCTTCGGCACCAACACAAAAGACGTTGTAGGTGAGGGTCTGCGTGGGAACAGAGGTCTGCAAGGTCTCGTCGGTGCATACCAGTTCCATGATGAGTTGATACACACCGCTATCCCCACCATTGGACAGAGGATGTCCAAGCGTAAGGTCGTAGTTCGTCAGGAAATCTTCACGCGACACGGTCTTGGTGACATACGTCCTACCTCCCTTTACCAAACGGGCGTTGAGGCGGCAATCAACATTCACTTCAAGCATCAAGGGGACACTCCAAGCCGCTGTGCCCGCTGCTTCCCCAGTGGGTTCATGTCTGAACGCTTGCGCCCACCAGGTGTTATTGCGCGTTTCCATGTTCATCGAGGCCAGCACCACGTTATAACGCTGTGAAGTCCTGCGATTGCCTTGGTCGTCACTCGCCATGATCGTAAACGAGGAACCACCGCTGATGTACGGACGGATATTGACCTCAATGGCCTTGTTGGGTTCAAACAGGCCCATTGGCGTGGCAATGGTGCTGCCGTTGCGGGTCACGTTAATGGTCAGCGTTACCATTGAACTTGTGGGGGTCTCGTTACCTTCATTGTCCACCTCAACAGATTTCACATAGAGAGGGAAGATGTAGGGACGGGAGCCGTTGATATAAATACTGCTGCCAATAGGAATATCAAGGAACTTAAACAGGACATTGCTCTTGCCCGACATGTCGGTTTGGTCGAGCAACTTCGACGTATCGCCGCCATCGTAGGCATCGGCATCGTCTATGCTGCGGAAGTGCTGAAGCATGTTGCCCGACATTCGGGAATAACCAAAACTGGATTGCAATTCCTTCTTGATGAAACCCTGAACGGGTTCACCGGCAAACTGCTTGTGCCCATTCGTAGGGTCATCCATCCAATCAGTATCATAGTCCATGATGGGATTATAACTCAGATTGGGGTTGAGTTTTCTTTTCTTCTTTGCCATATTATAATAGTAAGTTGTAAATTGTCAAATCGTAAATCTCAATCGTTGTTCCAACCATCATCGTTGTTCCAGCCAAGGTCGTTGTTCCAACCCTTGCCAAAACAACTTTTGACGGCCTCCCAAACAAGTTGCCCGGCATGGTAGATAGCCGTAATGACAAACCCATTGTGAGAGGAGTCGGTAATGTCAAACTTCTTGTGCTTCATGATTCTTCTTCCTCCTCTTCGTCATGAATGAGATACAGATTGCCATTCTTCTTCTCCGTTTCAGAAAGGGCATCGTATTTTTCCTGTGTCACATCGACAAGGAAATCAAGATGAAACACCCTGTCAAGAAGTTGCTGCACTTGCTTCTTCCTGTAACTGAGGAATTTCTTGCTTAATGTTGCACCCATAATCGTTCTTTTTAATTGTTTGTCACTGTGTCCTGCGCTTCTTCCGCAGGGTCATTCTTCTTCGTCGTCATCGTCCAGCAAGATGTAATCGCCATTGCTGAAATAGAGTATGCCATCACTGGCGCAAAGCACCGTCATGGGGTCTTGTTCAACAGAGCAGACTTCTGACAACTCCATACTTAATACATCATTGCAGGGATGCAAGGTCATTTGTGGCTCGTCCATTACCTCCAGCGATAGTTCAAGTTGGGGATGCGCTTCTACAACGAGAGAAGAAGGCGGCTCCAACTCTGTCTGCATCGTTAGCTGGGGCGAGGCAGAGACCAGCAGACTGCCAGCCTCCACCAACTCTATAGTCATATTCAGACAACCCATAACGTCAATCTCTTTTGTCCTGTATCTTTGCGATATTATCGCCGCAACGGGTCAACAAGGTTGCACAACTGATCCACACACACCTCCTGACGCTTGCCGCCTGTGGCACCCGAATCGTCTATCTGTGCGGTGCCTATAACCTTGACAACACCAACGGCAAGATATTCGCTGTCAACGTAGGCAAAGTAATCGTCACCGATTCGCGAAAGAGAACCAGCACCTTCGGGGGTCACAATGACTTCTTCACGCGAGCCGCCTGTGGTGTCTTCAATCGACTTCTCTATGCAGACACTTGTCTTGCCGCTCACCACTTTCAACTGAAAGTTGTCCGAGGTCATGGAAAAACCTACGCAATTCAATTTGACTTTGAACTTTATTTCTGTTCCTTTATAAAATGTTTCCATATGCTTCTATGTTTTTTGTTATGAGGTTAGGAAGATAGGCCAGCAAGGTCTTTTGCCACTGATTGCATGTAAGCGGCCAACTCCTTTTGCTGGATGGACAGAGCAACCAAATATCCTGCGTAGTAAACAACGGCGGGCTTCAGTTTCTTGCTGATGTCTATTACCTCATTGCTGTTTATGGTCGTGATGGATGGAATGGGCAAATAGGTAATACTTGTGACACGATTGTCCGTCCCATCATGGGGGAATACGGCAAGGATGGGACTACCACCTTGCTTGCTGCGAATGATGGCAACAACAGGCTTCAGGGGATTACCACGAATACCTGGGTACTTCGAGAACTGCCGGATGAACATTGGGTCTTGTTCGCTGATTGCTTCCGTCGCGGGGATAGGCCGTTTCTGAATAGTAAGGGAAAGGAAACGGAGGAAATCATCGGGAAGGTCTATTCTGCCATACGAGATAGTCCCCTCCGTTATGTTTTTGACAAGATATTCAGAGTCTTCTTCACCAGGCACAACGCGATAGATTTGCAATTCTGTGCCCTGTTCAAGCATTTCACGCGGTGCGCTTTGCTCAACAATACGGGCGGCATCGGCAATCTTACTCTTGATGAGGTCATCAAGTGATAGAGTGTCTATGTCGCCAAGTTCTGTAAGCCGAACACTGCTCATGTTTTCATCAAGGGCAATGCGTATCTCGGTCTTTAGGCTGTCTATCTCGTAATTCATAACAACTTCCTTTATTGTTCCGAATGTCGCGATAATCGCGGCCTTTACTTCCAAACGAACTTCACACCGTTGGCTTCTGCCGTGGCATCTATCTCTGAACGGTTGCGCAACTTGCTGCGGCTGACGTTGAACTTCTCGGCAAGATAGTCCTTGGCATCATCGTTGCAAGTGACTTCTACTTCCTTGAAAGTACTCTCTGCCTCTGCTCCCTGTTCGCCATCGTCGGAAACGGTGCCCTGACCTTCTCCTTCGTTGACTTCGCCCGTTGTTGAGGTGGGATTGTCAACGCCCGGCTGCCCATCGGTGGGCGACTGCTCGCCATCGGACTTGCCTGTGGGCTGATGTTCGGTCTTGGCTGGCTTGCTGGGGTTGGCAGGGGTGGAGTCATCCAACGTGAACAACTTGCCAAACTTGGGATGCTTCTCCAGCCCCTCCTGTATCTTCTCGTTGGTGGTGTAATATACGCTGCCGCCTCCTGTACGCGGGGTAAAACTCACATGGGTCGTGCCGCCTGTAGGAAGGGCGACACTGATGCTGACGCAACTCTTGGCAATATACTTTTTCAACATATCTCTTTTCTTATTATAGGGTTACTTTGTTCGGAATGTGCGATTGTTCGCCGCTCGGCTTTGCCGCTTGGCTCTGCCAAGAACGAATAGAGGGACGGGCGTTATAAATAGCACCCGCCCCTCGGTTAGTTGATGTACCCTGCACTTCTCAACAGGGTTAGGTTATGCTGCTGTGGCCAGTCGCATTCGTGCATGTGCCTTCGCATAGCGCAGATACAGGCAGACAACTTCCTGAATAACCACGGCATTCGTATTGCGGATGCCTGCTTTCTTCAGGTCGAGAATGTTGCGGCTCCAACTAACGTGAGTCTTCTTTGTCAGGTATTCGGGATCCATTGCGAAACCGCAGTCACTCATGCCATTCAGGTCAAACAACTCATGGTGAATAGTCAGTATCTCGCCAAAGTCGGTTTCCCAACTCTTGAACTTCAGGTTCCACACCTCAACGGTGTCCTTCAGACGGAACTTCTCACTCTTAATCTTCGAGAAGGCGGCAAGCATGTTGCTACCACACAGCAGAATCTTACGTTTGTTGCCGATGCCAGTACCGACAAACAAATCCTTGCTGATGTCAACGAGGTTTTCGTCACTGATGACGGCACACTGCTTCGCGCTGTCCCACTCGCCAACCTCGATGTCCTTTCCGGCCATCCACCAAATGCCTCCTGTAAACCATGTGTTCATGCCCTGCTTCGTGGTGTGGCGAATGACGTTCTTCACACCCCAAAGGAAGGTATTCTCTTGTGCCAGGCGCATGTCATAGATACCATCCTCCTCAATATCACTGAAACTCCAGTCAACTTCCTTGGCGGCAATCTTGTCAAACGTGGACTGCTCGACCTGAATCATGAAGTTTTGGCAATACTGGATTTCAGGCATCGGGATATTGTTGAAGCGGCCTGTCTGAACATCAAGTTCACCACATGCCTTGCCCATGCGGACAAGGGTCGTGCCCTTCGGAATGGCTGGAAGTCGAGTGGTCTGACCGTCGCTGTCCTTGTTGCCGTTCACGGCATAGACAACGGGCATGGACGTGCTGTCATTACGACCACACACGCAAAGAACCAAGTCGGGGGTGTTCTCATCGTTGGCATCGTAGGCAACACCTTTGTCATTATACTTGCCCTTAACACCGACTACACGGATGGTATCATCCAGCGTGAACATATTGGCATCATCAACGGGAAGCGCAACACTGGCACCTGACTCCTGCGCGGCAATAGCCTGTGTCGTGGTGCAACTGATGGGACGGGTGCCTACGCTGTAATACTTCACCTCGAACGAGTCGCAACTCTGAGCCTTCGCATAACGAGAAATCTGGTCAACAGGAGTTGCCATCGGGCGAATCTTGATGATACGCTTGTCGATGTCCTTCGTGTAGAAATCGGGATCGCCATCCTGACGGCCAGCCGTCTCGGTTGCAATACCTGTGGGAGGTGCGGCATTACCGCCATCGCCACCTGTAGTTTTACCTGCATCGGGGAGGTTGGTGGCATCTGCCATCATAACACCCGATGATGCGCCACTAACCAGCGCAATGAATGTGAGCAGTAAGCCCAACATCCATGTAGAAGTTTTTGAAATCTTCTTTTTCATTGCTGTTAAAATTTTGATGGGTTATTACTAAAATTAAAAAATCACTAATCGCGTCCTGTATGTCGCTATGCTATAGCGGACATTAGTCACCACTGCCTCGTCTGCGCTTCTCACCGCCACGCTCCCAAATGGTCTTAGTACCATCGTCGTAGTTGTCTAACGCGCCAAGGCTCGGTCTCGTGCGGCTCGGTTGCCCGGAGCCGTTAGTACCGCCAAGGGGGGCTGTACCGTCACCACTCTTCGGCTTGCGAAGTTTTTCCTCTACCTTCGTGTTCTTGCCCTGCACAACGCCCTCATGGTTGGCAGCTGTCACGTCGGCATCGTGGTTGATGGCTTTCAATGCCATGTTGATACTCTCAGGAGTGAACTTGCCGACAATGCCATCCTTGATGATGTTCAGCAGCAATGACATGGCAGCATCTATCTGATCGTCACTCATGCCGTTCTCTTGCTGCAACTTCTCAATCGAGGCGAGACTTTCCTGAAGGTTCTTCTGATAGGTCTCTTCAAGTTCCTTCTCCTTCGCTACACGCTCAACAAACTCCTTGTTGGCGGCGGCAATCTCTTCCTGACGGTCGGGGTCATCAATGGCTTCCTTGATGTCGGTGCCGAACTGACGTACCAATCCGATAACAGGGTCTTGACCCTTGCGCCAGTCCGTCAGGAAACGAGCACTGCGAGGGTCGCTGGTAAACATGTCCGAGAAGGCTTTCTCGCGCTCCTGATAACCCGCTATATTCTTGTCGTATTCGTCGTAATCATCGGAAATCTGACCGAAAAACGACTCTTCATCCGAAAAATCTTTGTCGGGGTAGCGGCTTTGCAAACGCTCAGTCATTGACTGACGCTTGCTTTTAACTTGCTTATTTTCAATCTCTGCCATAGATGATGATGGTTTTGGAAATTTTTCAGGGCAAAGATAAGCACCATTTACCATTTCTCACTTTTATCTATTAACCGTCGTTTTTAGTAATTTTGTGCCATGAAACCCAACGGAAGCAAGTTTGAATATGAGCAAGAAAGAAACGATGACCTCATGAGGGCATATCACGAACTCATTGAGGCGGCTCCATACATCTGCCTGACTAACATTTACAGGGATGTGGTCAATTTGCCGTCGGCTCGCTTTTGGGTCAGTGAGGAAAGGGCGGCTATCGTCATTGCTGCCATGATGAAAGGTGACCAACTGGAGGGAATGAGACCTAACAAACGAGAAATGTTCAACGAGATTTACAGGCGGGCAATGATACTCAAAAAAGAGAAGCCTACACTATCCATCTTTGAACTCGCGTTTCAAGTCGTAAGACAAACAGCACCGAAATTCTATCTCACACCAGGCTCTGCGGAAGTGATTATTTATCGGGCAAAAAAGAAATGGTACGAACAGCGCAAACGAAAACTACGGCACTTGTTTTAGTTTCTATCTGCTTGATAGTCAGTATTTTAACAAGTGTGCTCGATGGTTTTGCCATCGAGAAATTTGGTATCTGCAAGGGTTCGCCAATCCTTGCACGGCTCGCCTATTCGTTCTTTCATGCTTCTATACCTCATGCGCTCATCAACTGCTGGTGTCTTCTCTCCATCGTATTCATCTACGATATTTCCATATCATCCCTTATCATCGCCTACATCACCGCTGTCACATTCCCCATCGACACCCTCAGTTCTGTATGTTGCGGCACTGCCGCAACCACACCCACCGTCGGCCTCTCGGCTGTCTGCTTCTCCCTCCTCGGCCAAGTCGCCTTTCAGGTCAGGCGCAAAAGGCTTTTCCACACATGGGTACTCTCATTCATCACTATTGGGTTCATCCTCCCTCCGCTCTGTTCTGTATGTGGCTATGCCATAGCCACCCCAAATAACCTCCTTCACATCTACTGCTACGTTGCCGGGCTGCTGGTCGGCTTCCTCAACTCTCCAGCACACCATGATTAAGACCATAGACCCGATACAGGCCATCGTAGCAGAGAACAACCGACGCAATGCCGCCATCCTCGCTAAATTCAATCCCATCACGGGCGAGGGTTCCATCGGCAAGAGGGTGAAGTTGGAGATTGAAGACTTCCCCTTACCAGTTCAGTACATTCCTGAAAGGATGATGCGGGTGCCTCTTGTAAGGCAACTGGCAGAAGCGGGAACAATTGACCAGTTCCTTTTTAGACTCGGGGCAGAGGTCACAGAAGAGGAAAGGCAGAAAGTCATTGAGCAGTATGTCCGCATACGATGCCGACACGACTTCCCATTTTGGGCGGCTCTATATGTCTTCATCAAGCAGAAAGGCGGTGGTGAGGACATTCATTTCAGACTCAACAGGCCACAAAGAAAACTCATCGCACGGTTTGAACGGATGAGGCTGAAAGGAAAGCCCATTCGTCTCATCCTACTGAAAGCACGTCAGTGGGGTGGCTCTACGGCCACGCAAATATACATGGCATGGCTGCAACTCATGCACAAGGTGGGTCTCAACAGCCTCATCGTCGCCCTCCAGAACAGCGTCGCAGACGAAATAAAGGATATGTTCGACAGGATGATCAAAGCATATCCAACAGCAATGCTGTACAAGCTTGGAGAAGCATACAACGAGAACGAGCCTAAGCTGGTAGGAGTGGGAAAGAGCGGAAACATACACCGCGTTCCGCAACGCAACTGCAAAATCAAGATTGGTAGCATCGAAAGGCCTGACTCAGCACGTGGAGGTGACTACAACCTCGTCCATTGTTCAGAAGTCGGACTGTGGAAGACAACAGACAAGAAAACACCAGAGCAAGTAGTCCGCTCGGCTTGCTCGGGTATTCTCCTGAAGCCTTACACCATGATTGTATATGAGTCAACGGCTAACGGCACAGGAAACTTCTTCCATAAAGAATATCTTGCGGCAAAACTGGGAAAGAGCCAGTTTGAAGCAATGTTCGTTGCATGGTACGAGATTGAGCAGTATGCAGCACCCATCACTTCCGATTGTCCTGTATGCTGCGGCATTGCCGCAGCCTCGCCTATTGAGGCATTCGCTACCTGGCTCTACAACAACCGTCACAACGAGGTCGCAAACTCTGACCGTGAACAGCCGGGTACATACCTTTGGAACCTGTGGCAGCAGGGCGCAACACTGGAGGCCATCAATTGGTACATTCAGGAGAGGTCAAAGTATTCGTCTCATGCAGACATGGCTTCGGAATACCCGTCAAACGACATCGAGGCGTTCACATTCTCAGGTCGTAGGGTGTTTGCTAATGAAGATGTGGAGAAGTTCCGGCACGCTTGTAAGCCTCCTAAATGGAAGGGGGAAATATACGGTCGTGCAGAAGAAGGCGAAGAGGCATTGCAAAACCTACGATTCAGAAAAGAGGAAAACGGCCGCTTTTGGATGTGGCAAGATGTTGAAAAGGATGAAGAGGAAGAAGTCATTGACCGATACCTCGTCATTGTCGATGTATGCAAGGGACAGACAGAGAAAGCAGACTTTGCAGACATTCTTGTCATTGACCGTATATATATGATGGATGCAGAACCGCCTTCCGTCATTGCTGAATGGCACGGACACATCGACATGGATAAACTGGCATGGAAGGCTGCACAGGTAGCGGCATACTATAACAATGCGCTGCTGGTCATTGAGAGCAATACCCTTGAAACCAACAACACAAAGGGCGAGGCTGAGTATATCCTTACGCTCATCCACGATGTTTACGGTGATCAACTCTACGCACGAAAGCAGAGTGCGGAAGACATACGCGAGGGTGTGCCAAGAAAATACGGATTCCACACAAACCCGCTCACGAAGAAGGTTATCATCCACAACCTGAAGGCCATTGTACGTGAACACCTCTATGTCGAACGTGAAGAAGAGTGCCTCAATGAATACCTTACATACATCGAGAATGAGAAAGGAGGATTTGAGGCGATGGAAGGCTACCACGATGACCGGCTCATGACACGTGCCATCGGTATGCAGATATGCTACCACGAAATGGACTTGCCTCGCATCATCAAGAAACCACGGCAACCTGTCAACCACAAAAGGAAAAAGGCGGTATCTGCCGCAACAATATAAGTGTTCAGTATGTCGCTGTGCCACAGCGACCAGTTTATAACTCTAAATTCAAGTTTTATGTACAACCCATTCAAACAATTCGTTGACTATCTTCGATACAGGGAAGCAGTCAAGAAAGCCGACAAGGCTCATGCTCAAACAGGAGAACGCTACTATGTCATGCCAGCATTAGTGCCCGAAGGTTCTCCGTCGGGAATCAAGTTGCTTGTCATGGATAGATTCAACTTCCGAAAGTTGAAGCAGAAAGGCTACATCAACAATCGGGCAAATGTCAGAGACCTCGTCTCAGAGTGCTTCTACTGCACACCATATCGCAATGGTGATGGCTATCTCGATGCACGGGGTAGGCGCATCAAACTCTCACTCTATTTCTCCTACTGCCAAACAACAAGAACGCTCAGAAAGCTGAAAAAACATGGAAAATCAAAAAAGTAAAGAGTGCAAAGCGTTTTGCCCGCAAGGATTGGAAGGCATTGCAACGCTCACCAATGACCCGCTCGCCACCTACTCCCTACATGGTGGCCGTCCATCGAAAAGGGGCAGTCGAAAATGACTGCCCCTTCCCGTCCTGTATGTTGCGATGTTATCGCAACTCTCATCATGCTGCCTGACGCATTGCTCCATAAAGTTGCTGAACGGCTTGCTGGTTGGCACCCTGCGCAACCTGCTGTTGCAACTGAGGTGACAGACCTTCGGGAACCTGACCGTTCTCCAGTTGTTCCTGTTGGCTCTGTATGCTCTGTAGCAACTGGTCGGCAAACGGGAAGTTGCCATTCTCCAACAACTGCTGCAACGAAATCTGGCCTGTCTGCCAAATCTGCATCAGGAACTCATTAGCCATCTGACGGTAGGCCGGGGTGCTGGTGCTCTCGACGATGCTCAGATCAAACTCTACGTCACGAATCTTCTTCGGGTCATACTCTATCTGTGCGCTGCTCCTGCCAGCAATATTGAACACGCGCTTGGTGTCATAGAACTGCTGCATGTTTTTGACATCCTTGTATGCGGCATCAACCACAAACATCGAGAAACTATCCAATAGGTCAAGAAGTGACGTGGTGGCGTTCTGTTGCTGTTGGGCATACAACGTGCCACTGGTGCCACTGGCTGGAGTTCTGCCCTGCAAGGCTCCATGCACACCGCTGATGTCCTCAAAGAACTTCAACTGCAACTGCAACAACTCATTGATGCCGATGTTTGTAGAGTTGTTCGCTATCTGCTGCGGCAACGGTTGTCCGTTCTTCGCCTTGATGAGTATCACACCGTTGAAGCGGCTCCACTCGTCGGCTATCTCGTCAATGCTCATGCCCTTCGGCAGACATTCTTCGGGGAACATAAGAACACCCTTCGCGCTTGCTCGCATAATCCAGTCATAAAGCGTTATCAGACGGTTCGTATATCGCTGCTGGTCTATAACGTCGGCAACGAAACTATGTATCTCACCGTCAATGAACGGATAGGCTTTGAATACATACGGATGGCTCTTGTGTTCGTAGGGGCTTTCACCTTCATCCAATATGTCACCGAACGGAGTCAGATAATAGTAGTACCAGTAATCATCCATGAACCACTCGGCTTTAATCAGGGGGATGTCTTCTTTCTGCATCCCGGCTTCCAAGCCTCGCTGCAAGCGGCTGGCATTAACATCGGCTACCATCACACCGTAGTCTTCAACGTCTATCTTGTAAACGTCACCGTTGTTGTAGTCATGGCACCTGTACCTCGGCTTGCTCTCCTTGCGCCACACCTCGATAACCCTGCACCTCGTCGGGTCATTGGTAAACAGAAAATCGTAGTTCTGCAAACGGCTGTACCCGAAACGCTCACACTGAGTAATCAATGCGCCACGGTTACGGGCAGTCGCATAGATGGCTGCAAGTCTGTTGTAGTCTTCGGGGCTGTGCGCAAACTGCTGGCACAACTGCTCAAAACTGATGTCATGTACCTCACCCACACAGGAACAATCCCACCCACGGAAGTCGCGCATGTTATTGTCGATGAAGAAATTGTTGGGCTGAACATAGTCCGTCCAGCAGTCCAGCGACTCATTCCTCCACCCGTACCACTTACGATGAACAATGAAACCGCTGATAAGATATTCCTCCATCGTCCGGGCATACACCTCATTCATCCTATTCTTCTGCATGTTGCACTGCAGAATGGTGCTCATCGTCTCGCCAAGTTTCTGCTCGTCACGGTCGCGGGCGGTACAGATGGGTTCCTTCGACTGACTGCGATATACACCAAGCACATTCTTCACAAGCCTACGGATGAGGTTGTTCTTCAGGGGCACGTTGCCCTGGCTCTTGATGTATTCTTCTTCCGTCATGTCTTCACCATCCACATGAATGATGTCGCCCCATTGATCGCCGTAGGTATAGCGTTTATTGCGCTCACGCTCCTTGCGGAAACGGCTCATGTTGTCCCAAAACTGCTGTGCCTCCATTAACACATGAAAGGCTCTGCGGTCACCGAACTTCTTGGCTTCCTTAACCGTGTCCATCTCCACAACCTTCGGACTGACACGCTTCATCGAAAATAATCTTTCTTCTGCCATATCTTTATAGGTTTTTGTTCTGTTATTCTGTTTCATGTAACAAATCTATTAACTCACGCATCGTAGCATACATTTCGGCCTCTATCTCCTTGCGCTCGCCTTCGTCGGTGGTCTCTTGAAGGTCTTCGCGGTAATCGTCAATGTCGGCCTTGTATTCATCGAATAACTCATAACGCATATACTCCTTTGAGTTGTAAAGGAAATCCACCTTTTCAGCCATGCCGGCAATTCCTTCGTCGGCTGCATCTTCATACTTCCGTAACAGACGACTCGTTTCCTCATACTCCTTTTTGTACTTGAAGTATTCGTTTTGCAACTTCCTGTTGGCTGTGCGCTCGTCACCAGTCTTAACAACACGGTTGGCTAAAAGCATGTTGCGCCAGTCAAATTCACGGTTGCCTAATGCGGTCTCGCCCATCTTCTTCAACTTCTCGGCTGTGTTCACATAGCCACCAAACACACCACTCAAAAGATATTCCAACTTCGCAGGATTGATGTCGAGGAAGAAGAAATCACTCTTCTTGAAATCATCACCACCTCCCAACTCATTCAGTCCTTTGGAAATAGAGACGAGTGTTTGGTCAGTATTCTTATAGGCTTTAGTCCATTCGGGGTCGTTTTGATTCCAAGGGGTATCTTTATAGACAGGTAAGCCAGTCCAACCTTTATTCATGACATAAGCCTCTGTAAAAGGTTTCATTGTACTCGGAATCCAAGGAGAAACGCCACCGCCACCTTCAAGCATATCAAGGGGAAGTATCTGACTCATCTGACCAACTATTTGCCAACTCAGTTCCTTGTTGTCGTAGTGTTCGTTTCCGCTGATAACACCTGATGCCAATTCACCAAGGCCATAGATACTACGGAACTCGATAGGCAAGGGAATGGTCACCCATTGATCGCCAACACGGAAACAGATATTGCTTCTACGCACATATTCGGGAAGGTTGTAGTAGGCATTCTTGTCATCATCGTCACCGTCACCGCCTCCCATGGCCGCTGCCAACTGAGGAATGACATAGCCAAGGATAAACATCGTTGCGGCTCCGGCAAAGGCTTTGCCACCATGACGCTTGCCAGCACGGCCAAAGTTGGTGAGACCCTGAACACCTGCATTCCAAAAGACGTAAGCCAAACGGCCACCACCACCAACGTATGAACCTACCTTGCCTAACAGGGTCTGCCCGGTGGCATTGACCATCTTGCCGCCACTGCCTTTCTTGTTGAAGTTCACACTGACTTCCTTCGCATCATAGATGCTGCGGTCAATGCTCCTGCCCATTTCTCGGCTCGTCACAAAGGCGGCAAATCTCGCGCAGTTCTCTACGCTTCGGTTCAAAAGGTCAAGTTGCATACCAAGGGCTGACCATGCTTTGCGGCTCATGCTGCCTTGCTTCTTCAACTCCTTCGCAATCTCCCGCTTGTGTTCCTCGATGTCACGCACACTGGTGTAACCTGTCTCACCGCCATTCATCATGAACTGGTAGAACAGATGTTCAGTCGGGTTGCTCATGTCAAGGGTGCCATGTTCCCACTTGTCAAGCAGAACACGCATCTTAGCGGGATTGAGCCTGCCAAAGTTCTTGTGATAGCGCAAGGCATAGCGTGGACTCTCCTTAACCCATGTCATGCAGTTGCTATAAAGCATGTCACGGAAGAAGTTACTCACAACAAAATCGGGGTTGCGGGTCGTATAGAAGGCACTCAGGTGACGGTTCACCCATTCACCGGCTTTCAGCATATTGCCGACAACACCGCCTTGCTCCACATCGGGATTGGTCAGTCCGTTCAATGCCTGGGCGGCACGGGGATTGCCGTTGATGGTCAGTACATAGGTGCGCCCACCTCGCTTCACCAATACTTGATGCTCTTTCAGGTTGCCTTTCACTACCTTATAGGGGATGCTCTGTGCATCACGGCCTCGTTTGTAACGGTCTGGCTCAGCCTCGGCAAGCTGCTCCATGCGCTGCTCAAAGGCTTCAACCTTGCGCTCAACATCGGCTGCGGTGTCACCGTCTTCAAGGTCGGCAAAGACTGGAATCCATTCATCGGTGGCGGCATCGTATTCAAGCCAAAGGTCGTGAACACTCACCAAATCACTCGGATGGTTCAGCACAAAGTTAAGGAAACGCTGCTTCATCAGGTTACGGTTGCCCTGACGGATGGCGGCATCGGCCATCATGGCGATAGTCGCAATAGGATCGTCGGCCTTGCTGCTACGGCCTACGGCATGTTTGATGGGACTGCCACCAAAGGGGCCGCTCTTGCTCGTCAGGTAGCCGTAAACCTCATCACTGGTCGTTTCATCCCATCCCTGCAAGGGAATGTAATACTCAAACATGTCGCGTATCTGCTCATAACGCTCCTTGCTCAACAGACCGCTTCGGTATATCTTTTCCAGTGTGGCTTGCGTGGCCTCACGGGTTCTGTCCCAAAGGTCGGCTGTATCGTAGGCGGCTTCGTAATCATCGACTATCTGCTGGGCGGCGGCTTCGGCTGCGACAACATCATCCTCACCTGTCAGGGCGGTAAGACCTGAATAGTCCTTCTCTCTGAATTTCTGATAGGCATCGTTGAAGTCGCCACCGTTGGCCTCTACCTCACGGGCATCACGCTCGGCAAACACTCTGTTACGCTCCAGTCCATGTTTTGCCATCATGTAGTCGGTGAGTGCCTGACGTGCGCCTTTCTTGTTCCCGGCAATGGAACCGATGGCCTTTAACAATGGCTGCATGAACCGCAAATAGTAGTCGTGCTGCTCGGCTGCATTGACGCTACTCATCCTGTTCTCTGCAAGATAAGCGTTTTCGTAGCCTTCAACATCTTCCATGTGTACCTTGCCTTTAGGGCTTAGAATGGCATCATAGAGTTTCTTCAGGCCAAGCATGGAGTCCTGTACGGCTTCTTGGAACTGGTAAAGACCTTCGGACACCATCTTCTCATAACGGTCACGGGCAATGGCACGGTCACGCTCTGAGAAGTCACCGTCTCTGAAGAGTACCTTGCCGTCACCCTCGGCTACACCCTCGGCTGCAATTTGGCGACTGCTGTCTATACGGCCAAGGCTGTGAATCCTTGCACGTTCACGGTCAAAACTGCCAACACCAAGGCGCATCTGCATACTGATGTCCTCGGCTTCCCTGAACGGATTACGGTATCTGCCTGGCTCTGCCATGTTCTCATAACTGCGCCAAAGGATATAGCGGAGTTCGTTATTCGTCAGGATGGCACCGCCATAGTCACCAAGGCCTATATGATGAAGCATGTCAAGGAAGAGACTCTTGATCTTCGACCACCAGCCTTGGTTAGTGGCACGTTCAAAGTCGGTATCTTCGGCAAGCCGGGCAATATATTCCTCGGTCGCTTCCCTAAAGTCCCAACCATGCTTCTTTGCCAGTTCCACAATCTCACGGCGCACTGACTCGTCGCCATACTGATACACGTTGTCAAGGAACTGGTCAAAGTGCTGGCCAAACAACTTCCGAAGTCCGTAGTGTGCAACACCTTCATGCAGTATCGTTTTAACAACATCACTCACACTATGATGATTACCAAGAACTACGACTATCTTACCCGTCTTCGCATCAAACCAGCCTTTGGCCTTAGCCTTGCGGCCTTTCAGACCGTCAGGAGTTTCCAAGATGGTAACTCGGCCACCAAGACCAAGCCGCTCAACCGTACTTTCTGCGGCTTCGTGCATGTGTCGCCAAGCCCGCTCTTGCCATGCGTCATGCTGCTTCTTGGTATAACCAGCCCTACGGCTCATTGCAAGGCTTTCTTCGTAGGTAAGCCGTTTGGTGGCTTCACCCTCACGCTCATGCGTATCAATCTCCTTGTTCAGAGCCTCAATCTCGCCATCAGTAACATAGCCATCTTGACGTTGTTGTGGCTCACGACCTGCGGCCTTTACCATCGCATCAACCTCACTCGGCTTCAAGATGCGTTTCACCTTCATGGCTCCAGTGATAATCCAAGGGTCTGTTTCAGGATTTGGATTGGTGCGGTACATATAACTGCCATTGACGGGAACACGCTTCAAGCCAGCCAAAGAATGTTGATACTTGCCGTTGGCATTGACACCAGCATCATGGGCTTCTTGCTGATAATCTACATCATTGGCATACTCAACCTCTGCCCAAACAAAGTTTGCAGGGAACAAATCACGCTCACCTGTTTCAGGATTCTTGCGGTTGAACTGCAAGGCATACGGAATGGTTCCAAGATGCCAGCCCGGACGATAGGCTAAAGTGCCGCTACCTCCCTGTGTTCCCTTGCCTCCTGCCTTCACCTGTGCGCGGCCTGTCTTACTCATACCTGCAACGGGGGCTGCATCAGCATCAAGCCACACGCCAGTGGGCGTTGCCGCTCCGTCAGGGTTGGCAACCATCGGAGGGTACAACTGGCCATCTTTCAAAACAAACACCTTATAACCAATGCCTGTTTTACGTGGTGGAACATCCTCACGAATACGGAAACGCAAATTTTCTTCAGAAAGTTTTGGATTCTCGAAATTTTCCACTACCTTTGCAGCAGAATCCAAATCCAAGTATTCCACGTCAGCGAGAATCGTTCGCTGTTGGTTTATTAGGTTTTGGATTTTTTCTTTATCCACATATAGCAGTTTCCCTTGATTGATCCAGTTCAGCCACTCAGCATTCTTTTTGGGGAACACATTACGGATGCTATTCACTTCAAGTACACGGCCATTGACAGAAGGACGAATAGATAAGCCGACAACAAAGTTGTTGCCTTCCTTTTGTATCTCAACGATAATGTTTTGAGCCTTTTCTTTATCTCCGTATGCAAATATGGCTACAGGGTCATTGATGGCTTTCACCAAGTCTTTAATCTCAGATAAAGCGAAATCATGTCCGAATTGGCTTGACTTTGATTCAAGACGGGTTGAATTGAGTTGAATGGGAACATTTGCTATACCAGTACTCAAAAGAATGTCACTCGGCATACCCATGTCATATATATGGCCTTGGGGCAAAGTTCCATCAATCTGCATCTGTAGTTCCTTGTTAAACTGCTCGTTAATGGACTCAACATCGTCCTCGCCATCACGGAAATGAACATCGCTGTCTTCATCTTCTGTTTCATCATCGGCTTCGTCGGCCTCGCTGATGTCGCTGGCTTCCTCTACGTCGGCATCCATTTCAGCATACTTCTTTTCTTTCTCTTCCAGTTCCTTCTTCATCAACTCGGAATATTCGTCGAAACGCTCATGTGCCTGTTCCAGTTCCTTTTCAAACTCAAACGGCTTACCATGACGTTCACGGACTTGGGCGAGAGACTTCTCATTCTTATCAATGATACGCTCACTACGCTCAATGCCCTCGCGGAAGTCCTGACCACTGATAACATTCTTCACAATGTCTTCAAGACCTTCACGGAGCAAAGACTGGTGAACAGGAACATCGGTAAGGCCAAGGGCTTCACAGGAATAGGTCATCTTCCTGCGAACAGCACTGAACAGGGTGCCTTGGTCTTCCTTGGTCTCTACATTCTGCTCTGTAGTAAACACAAAGTCAATGCCACCGACATTCACCGTCAGCCGACGGGTCTGTGAGTGCAATGATGGATTGTCCCTCAGATCGTTCTCGGCTTCCTTGATGCTCTTGTTATATTCCTTGATGAAGTCGGCCATTGCCTCAATAGATGGGAAGGTCTGCTTGCCTACGGTAACAGAAGGTTCTGTATGTTGAGGCACGGCCTCAACAATAGCAAGGTTCTTGCGGTACTTGTCTAACCGCTCTTTCCATGCCCTGATTTCACCCTCTAACCGTGGAATCTCATTGTGGCAATACGTTTGGTCGGCTTGGTACTGCTTCTTCTTGGCCTCATACTTGCGAACGTCTTTCTCGGCCTGGTTCTTCAGCATGGCATACTCTGAGCCGGATAACTGAGCAACGGTATCACCGAACACGTCTTCTTCCTCTTCCAGTGCGCGGTTCTCCATCGAGTTGCTCATCATCTGTTTGCCATTCATGATGCTGTCGGCAATGGCTCCCTTCGTCTTCAAACGCTGATAGGCGGTCACGTCCAAACTATCCTCAACACCAAAGCGAAGAACACGCACAGGCTTGGCCATTTCTTTATGTAAGTTGCCCTGTCGCAAGATACGGCCATTGCGCTGTGTATAGTCCATAGGACGGTTAGGGGCATCCAAATGAATGAGGGTGTGCAAACGCTCCTGTATGTTCACACCAGTGCCAAGCGTAAAGGTGCTGCCCATAATGACACGAACCTCGCCACGGTTCACCTTGTCGAAGATTTCCAGTTTCTTCTTAACGCTCATGCCGCTCTTCATCACAACGATCTGCTCGGCGGGAACTCCCTGTGCAATCAGTTTCTCGCGGATGTCCTCATAGAGGTTGAAGCCACTGCGCTTGTTCTGATAGTTGTCGGCAAACAGCGCAACCGTTCCGCTGTAGGACTCCGTTTCGCGGAGGCTACGTAGAGTCTGACGAACGGCCTCATTGGTCTTACTCTGAGGCTCGTCGGCTGCATCACTCACTACCAAACGGGCATCAACGGCTGCGGCCTTGGCAATACCGTACATCGTCAAAGGAATGTGGCTGTTGGCCTTTTTATCCTTACCACTCATCTTGTCGAAATCATCCAACTGCTTCTTGACATACTTCATCACACTCCGTAAGGCTCTTGTCTGAGGAAGGTAGATGTCAATGGCTTTGCCACTCTCCATGGCGGGTATCTTGCTCTCGCCACCTTCTGCTATACGCTGTTTCTCAACATCCTCATTCAGTACGGTATCGGCCACACCTGCCCAGATACGCACCAGTTCGGGAAGGTTTACATACCCGGCAAAGCGGTTTACTTCTTTGAACTTGCCGCTTGTCGTGAATTCCAGCATCTGTTGAAGGTTGCCGAAGTTCCTCACAAAATCATCGAAGTAATAAATGCCATATTCCTTCATCATGTCGGCTGGCATCAAGTAGCGCATGAAAGTCCATATCTCGGCTGCGGTGTTGCTGATGGGGGTGCCAGTAGCAAAAATAACATTACGACCGTTGTTCTTTTCCAACACGGCCTGAGTCTTCAAATAGACACCTTGCGCCTTCTTGCTGTAAGAGGGGTCAACACCCTTCACACCTCGCTGCATGGCTGTGGCAAAGCCGAGGTGCTTATATTCATGGGCTTCATCTACTAAGATGGCATCAATGCCCATATCATCGAAGTCTTCAACATCGTCGGTCTGACGGTCGAGCATTTCCAAGGCTTTCACCTCGGCATTCTGACGAGTGACGGCCTCTTTCTTCTCGTCACGCTCCTTGCGCTTGCTGCTAATGGAATCTGTAAGTCCGGCCAACTCGTCTTCCAACTTGTTGATTTCCTTCTCGGCTTGCTTCACAATCCAACTGCTGCTGTCAGGGTCGGCATCGCGCATTTGCTCCAACACCAGCATCTTTTCCTCTATCTTATCCTGAACAAACTTCATCTGACGCTCTTCGCTGTCAGGGATGCGCTCAAACACAGACTGAGGAACAACAATCATATCCCAATCGTTGTACTTGATTTTGGCGTAGAAGTTCTTTCTGCCCTCTCCTGTGTGGTCTTTGTCTTCCAAGGTCAGCACCTTCGCATTGGGATATAGCTTCTTGGCACTCTCAACAACCTGGCCAACGGTAGCGTTCTGAACAACAATCATAGGCTTTCGCGCTGTGCCAAGTCTGCGCATCTCCATTGCTGTGCTGATGAGGGTGTAGGTCTTGCCGCTGCCCACCTCATGCGCAAGCAACAGGGGTTGCATCGTGCCACGGATTACGGCTTTACCCTGATGGGGACGTAAGGAAAACGGCTTGCCGTCAACGGTGGTGGCTGCACCGCCAAAGTGGGCGGGAACAAACTCGTCGGGGATTGCCCTCGGCACATAGTTATTGAACATGTCATTATAGATGCGCTCAATACGCTCACTCATGGCAGGGTCACTTTGCATCTTCGCTCTTGCCCATTCCTTGAAGTCCTGACGTATCTCGTCTATCTTGTTGGAACAGGCTTGCGTGGCTTCCTTGTCGGTGATGGTCTCGGTACTGCCATCCCATTTCTTGTGCGTCTCGCTAACGGTGATGGTCTTGTTCTGCATGGCTGCTTCAATGAGTTGCGTACCCATGATGGTCTTGTGAAGCAATTCACTCACAACACCCATCGCACGGTTCTTCTGTTCACCAACAGAGTAAGGTGTCCGCATGAACCATGTGCCACCAGCAGAAGTGAAGGTAACGTCAATGTCGGTTTTCTCCTTCACATATTCCTCGTACAACTTGGGGTCTATCCATGAGGAACCAATGCTAAAGTCTATAAGATGCGCTGGAATATCCATCGGCACGACAGCCTCCAATGCCTTGATGTTGGCATCATACTGGCCGTCGGCATTGTTGGCCTGTGCCTGTGCTAACTTCTCACGCACATTACCGCTCAGATACTCATAACTCACCTCCATCTGACGAGTGACGGGATTCTCAAAGCCTAATCCTGATCTGACAATCTCGGCCTTTACCTCTTCCTCGGTGTGCATGGCGGTTTCCCCTCCATGTCGGTTTAGCTGCTCCACAATCCAAGGCACATCGACCCTGCCATGAACGTAGATACTGGCAATGATACCATCTTGTACGTTGGTAGGTTCGGGGGCTTTCTCTTTCTCTACGACACGCTGACTGAAGATGTCGGTTTTGCCAAACTCCTGTATGCGCTTCCCGGTCTTCACATCGCCTCTCTCGCTGAATTTCTCCAAAGCAAGGATGTTGGCAAAATCAACGTCACTCTTTAGGAAGGAGATAGAGGTGTTCTTGTGAAGATGCCCGTAGGTCTTCACAAAATCGTCGTAGGCTTTATTCAGGGCTTTCAACAAAGGCTGCAAACCCGAATCATCCTCAACGTCGGTTTGGTACTGGAGCAAGTCGGAAAGGGCTTTCTTGATACCCTGATAGGCTTCAAAGCACTCTACCTTGCTATGACCCTTAACCTTGTTGGCATTAACGGCCAAGGGAACAGCCTTGCCGCGCTGGGCAATGCACAACTGGCCATTGCTCACAACCATGCTGCCCTCTTTCACACCTTCGCCAAGCTCTTCGTAGATTGCCTGTTCAGTAAGTTGCGACACTGTCGCAACCTCTCCCCAATCCTTACCATCAAACGACTGCGACCATGACTTCAACATGTCTGCCTGATTCTTTCCTTTCACAGGGAATAGTGATCGGCTTGTTGGATAACGGGTTTCTCCCATTTCAAAGTTGAAGTGCATTTCGCCACCCATCATTTCAGGATGCTCAACAAAGTAACTGTTATAGTCCATCGACAACTGCTTGATGATGGGAATTTCCTCACCCTTCACCTTCTTTGTCTCGCCTGTGTCATACTCGGCTGTGCGTTCGCCAGTAGTTGATAGTACGTCAATGGCATGGGGCGACTTCTTGCCGTTCACACGCTTGCGAATGACAATGATGTCACTCGTGGCACCAGTACCGCCAAATGTCTCGTTGTTAAGACGGAAAGCACCTACCACATCGGCACCGCCTTCCTGAATAACCCACTCACGGAGTCTCGCACTATCATCAAGTGTGCTTCTCGACGTGATGAAGATGCCAATGCCGCCTTCTCTCAACTTGCGCACATTCTTTGCTATGCAGAAATCCTGTATGCTGTTTCTGAACTTACGAGACAAATCACTGTCACCCGATGTATCTTTTGGAACAAGCATTCCAGGCACAAACGGAACATTGGTAATAGCCAAGTCAACACTGCCGTTCTCTACCTGTGTCGCCTCAAAACCCTGCACATCGACCTTCGCATCAGGATAGAGCAGACTAAGGATGTTGCCCGTCGTTTGGTCTATCTCAACGGCATGGATGTCGCTGCGCTCACTCATGTCGGTGGGCATGAGGCCAAGGATATTGCCGATACCAGCACTACCTTCAAGCACCCTGCCACCTTTGAAGCCCATTGCACGGACTACGTCCCAAAGGGCATCAATCACATTGGCAGGGGTGTAGTAGGCACTATTACGGCTCATATTGGCCTGTTGGTAGGCTTCTTCACCTAACAACGCCCTAAGTCGTGCTGGTGTGCCATCGGGTCTATAGCCTCCCTGATAACCATCTGGATTGAAAGCCTTACCAAGACCACCCCAACCGCTGAACTGACGTAACACGGCCATCTGTTCAGGGGTGGCTTGCTCACCACTATCCATGAGTTGTTTCATCAACTCAATGGCCTTGATGTTGGCATCAATGCGGGCATCAACACCACGCGGAGCGTAGTCCTTGCCACGTTCCGCATGGTTGTTGTGAGTGTTCTTGGGATTGTTCGGTCGCTCTAAAGGCTGTCGTGTCCGACGTTTTTCCGTCGGAGTGTTGTTTAACTGGTCAGAAGGTCGTAGTCCGTCATGCAAGCCCTGTTGTAGGCTTCCATTTCCTCTGACTTCTCTTCCTCGCTCAGCTCGCTCACCTTCTTGCCCAGACGCTTGGCTGCGTCTTTCAGTATGCTCTCCTTGCTGATTACCGTCGGCTGGCAATCCTTCGGAGCGTACTGCATCAGTTCTCGCATGTCCATTGCTGTTGTCGTTTTGAGATTCTACATGAGTGGCATCCTCGCCGAAGGAACCGAAAAGGTCGGGTTCCTGCTGCAAAGGTACATCTTTTTTCTTGGATTTCGCTCTCTTTTGACCACTTTTTTGACCACCTCGTTGTGCAATCTCCCTAATTCTGTTGATGGCACCTGCATCGTCAAGTATGGTCAGTTCATCCATCTTCACACTCTTGCCGTTGGTGAGGACGATGTTGTCAACCTTCGGCTTGCTGAACTGTGTGGCACTTATCTGTTCACCGCTTCGGGTAACAGCAATAATGCCGTAGGGCTTACCTTGATAATAGACGATGGGGTGTGCATCCTCCAAGTCTGCCTCTTTCAAAGGTCGCCCGACGGTGGATTCCTCCGCTGACCTGCGGATGTCATTGCGCTGCTCTGAAAGTTGCTGTTGGGCTTGCTCTGCCTGTTCTTCGGCTTCACGCTCTGCTACAACTTGCTCGGCTGTCGCCATTGCATCAGGTATGGGCTTATCAAAGTTTGCAACATCAAAGCGCTTCACCTCGTCGTATGGGGTCATATCCTCACTATACCCTGCATCCTCCACTTCGGGCAGTTCTCTTGCGCCATTGTAGAAGGCTTTCAGGTACGGACGGATGGCATCGCCTAAATCCTCTATCATGTGCTTGGCATACTCGGCAAACTTCCTTGCCCCTGCCTCAATGTGGAAAGCAGCCATTTCGGTGCCGATGGCAAGTATTTCAGGGTCTATGCCCATATTCAACTGACCACCCATCTTTTTGCGCATCCTCCTTTTCAGTTCCTCATATCTGTCACGACTCACAAGCGAATTATTGGCACCATAGTCAGTGGCCTGTGTCTCTGCTTCGGCAGATGTGCCCGATGTTTCTCCAGTGGGGGTAGCAGCCACTGTGCCCTGCGGTTTTGCCGCATGGGTATCGTCGGGCTGCTGTGTCTGTGCAATGTCAGTGGCTGCGGTCATGGCAGCAAGTGACATCGGCTGTGCATCCTCCATCGTTTCAGGGTCGAGGATGCTGTCTGCAAGTTGCTGTGCCGTTTCAACGTCGCGCATCAAGAAACCGCCATCTTCTTTACTCCACCAGCCTTTGAGGTCTTTTGCAAGTTTGTTGGCAGCTCGCTGCTCCTCCTTGCTCAACTCGCGGCCAAACTTAATCAATTGCATATCCAGTACTTTGCCGCGCTTGGTAGTATAGGGCTTTGGGGAAATCTGATAACGTGCCTCAAATTCTGGCTCAATAGCAGATTTTTCCGCATTTCCTTGCTCGGATGCAGAAATATCATTACCTTTGCCCTCGGAAACAGTGTTTTGCGGAGTAGCAGTGTCATTCCGCTTGCCTTCTAAAGAGGTCTCGCCAGTGTCCGTCGTATTGTCGAGGACACTGTTTTTCTTTTCAAAGGCAGTAAGTAGCCAGTTCTTCTTTTGGTTATCCCAAGTCAAACGGACTGCTGCCTGATGGGTGTCACTCTCCAAACGGACACGGTTCTCCGAACGCTGGGTAACGTGCATATCATCAAGTATCTCTTGAAGGTTATCCAATACTTCAGGATGATACTTCACCAATTTGGCAAGGCCAAAGCCGTCACTCTTGCCTGTTCCTTCCTCACCCCAAACTAAATCAATGTCGCCAATATCCTTATGGTGCAATGCGCCAGTCGCTTCACCCTCTTTCTTTTGCAGTAAAAAGGCAATGGCTTCTTTGGCCTTACCACGGAACTGGTCATAGATGTTCCCAAAAGCACCATGACCAATAGGTTGAGGCTCTTCCGATTGTTCCATAGGTTGCTGTTCCACAGCAGCACCCTCGCCAAGTTGTGTGTCACCCAACGTTTTCACGCTTTTATACTCGGCAAAGGGCTTCGTTTTTCTGTGGCTGCTATCTACCCACTTCTTAAACTCATCCTTGCTCACCTCGGTAATGGCACCAAGACCCTGCCAGCCATCTTCATAGTTGGAGAGGTAGGCTTGCCGGGCTTCTTCTGCACTATTGAAGCCATACATCACCTTATGCTCGTCAAACGAGCCGTCGGCATTGCGCTGGTCTATCACATACACATTGCCACTCTCCGGGGTGTCACTGATGAACACGTCTATATGGTCACCATCTACGCCCTCGGTGCCACGGATGTAGCCGTAGGTGTTATGCATGGTCTGCCGCCATTCACGCCCACTGGCATCTGTGCCGCTACGCTCTGAACCACGAGGATTTTCTATAGTGACATCAAAGCCGTCTATCTTGACATGCCCTTTCTTGTAGTTGCCAGCCTCCTTCTGTGCAGGAGTGGGCGAGGTGTTCACTTCGCGCTCGGCTCTTGAAATAGTTGTGTCTGTAGATGGCTTGCCGTCTATGTGGGCAATGACTTCGGGCAGCCCGCCAAAACGCTGACCATCATAAACATAGTAAGAGCCGGTATAGTCACCTTTCTTATCAGGTGCATCAATCTGTTCCACCTGATGCTTGCCGTCAATGAGGATGGGGCGATGATAGACAACACCGTCAGGGGTGTCCTCGGTGGTCTCTTCGTCCGTAAGTTCCTCAATGCGTGAACGCAAGGCGGCTTCCTCGGCTTCACTTTCGTCTGTTAATTGTGCTGGCTGCACAGAATCTACAACCCCTCTTGTCGCCTCGCTTCCTTGATGCTCTGTGCCAGTAGAGCCATCCGTCTGAATGCTTGCTGCTGTGACCGTTCTTTCTCCTGTGGGGATTGCTGCTGCCATGCGCTCGGCTGCTGCGGCTGCAAGGGCTGCTTGTTGTTCTTCTTCTGTTCCATATTTCAATAGTTGTCTTACATCGTTGAGTATTTCATCCTGTGTCTTCACTCCACCGCTAAAGATGTCCATCTGACCGTTGGCCGACTCTTGTGCTGCCTGGTTATAGAGTGCCAAAGCCTTCTTCAGCAACGTAGGCCTACCCTCATTAAGAAGGTCGGCATACATCAGCACAGTGGCATTGGTATAGTCGGATACTGTGGCACCTTCATCAAAGGCGAAAAGGTTCTGCTGACGGGCAAACCCACTCACTTTGTCGCCCTGCTTGTAACCGTTCTGTCGGGCTTGATACACAAGATTGATGGCTTGTGCCAGTTCGCTCTCATGGCTATAGTCCCGGCCAAGCATAAGGTTATTGCTGATTTCGCCAAGGGCTGTAATGATGCCCTGTCGCACTCCTTTGAAGGCTGTAATCTGACGCACAGCATCGGGATTGCTCTCAAAGGCTTTGCCAATGAGCATGTTTTCAAGTATCTCCCTGCCCTGTGCGCTGATACCGTCACCATCAAACATTTCTGTATATTGTGCCTGACTGATGGCTCCGCTATCGCGTAGTTCGTTGATGGCTCCTGTTGTGGCAGATGGGTCAGCATAGAACTCGCCCAATGTCTCGTAGGCGTTGATACTCCTGACAACACGGCTAAAGGTGTCATCGTCAACGATCTTGCCCAACTTGACGGCTTGCTCTGTCTTCGACTGGCCTTTCATCTCCTGTGCGTTGAACTTGGCAAAGGTCTCTGCCGTGTAGGGCATTGACTCGTCAGGAACAAACAGCACACGGGGATGCTGCATACCCTCCACTTGCTCGGGAGTGAAGCCGAACTGCTGACCATACTTCTTCAAATGCTCGATGTATGCGCCATCGGTGCCGTTCTGTGCGGCCAACTCGCCAGCCATAGTGCGACCATTGCCCGAAAGCACAACACCATCCTGACTAACGACAACAGGAGTCTGCAAGGCTCGCTGGTCATACACACTTGCAATCTGCCTTGTGGTCTGCTGGGCATCTTGGTCACGCTCATAGTCACGGTCATTCACACTTTGACCATTGGCATCGACAGGGAAACCTTCATTTTTCGTAAATTCGGCTCTTGGATTATGACTCGGTGTAGCCGCTCCACTCTCAACAAGCATGTAGCGGCCTTGCACTTTCTCGCCATTGGCAAGCACAATCTCGTTCTGCGCTCCCTCAACCTTTGGGGCTGCTTGCCAGCGGTCACGGATGGGCTGGGCTACAGCATTGGTGCCAAGTTGGGCTTGTTCCTCACGCTTCCGTAGTTCTTCGGCCTGACGTGTCTGTTCGTCTATCACGGCTTGATCATGCAGTTGTGCATCACGCTCGGACTGTGCTGCTCGCTCGGCTGCTACGATTCTTGCCTGCTCATCCTTCACTTGCTTCCAGTAGTCGGCTTTCTGCTGGGCGACATCAACATTCTGCTCCCATTCTGCCGTTTCCTTTCTGTACTTGGCAAGGCTGGTGCCCATCTTGGGCTTCTTGCCATGTATCTTCTCCAGTTCTTTGTCTGCGGCCTTTTTGTTGGCCTCAACAAATTGGTTGGCTTCATCACGACTTAACCCTGCCTCATTGTAGATGTAGGTGTGCGCCCTCGTAGGCTCTACTTGGCTAAAGTCAGGTTCGGCATCCTCTCCCTCGCCAACCATCGGCATAGGTTCGACTGCTTCCATAGTGCCAGCGGCTTCTCCCGTTGGTTGCAGTTCCTCTGTAGTGACCACCGTGCCCTGCGCATCAGTAGCGGGGGTAACTGTGCCCTGCGGTTCTTCTGAAGGGGGCTCAACAGTCTGCTGTGCGCCATTATGCTCAACAACCATACCGTCCAACTGGTCACGATTATACAGATTTATCTTTTTTCCACCGATGGGCGATTCTGTCCATACCTCAATAAGACCGTCCTCGTTGGCCTCGGCTGTGATAGAGCCGCGTACTTGACCTTCTTCGGTCTGCAAGGTCACTTCGTCATTGATGTTATACACCGGGAGACTGGCTTCACGCTCGGCTTCGGCTTCCGCTGCCCTCCGCTCGGCTTTCTCCTGCTCAAACTGCTGCAACCTGGCAAGGTTGGTATTCTCCACCATGTCCTGAATGACCTCACGGCTCATGGGGGCTGGTTCTGCACCATCCCACGACACAAGCACCTCGCCCTCTCCGGCTTGCAAGATTTGCCCTTGTGAGTTGGCTGTACCATTGGGAACCACAACAACGGTATGCGGCTGTCCCTGCTCATCTGTGGCGGTGTAGGTGTCGCCATCATTAAAGGGAAGGACACCGTCTATCGTGTTGGCGGCTTGCTGGGCATACTGCTGACGGATGGCTTCTTGGGCTGCCTCTTTCTCCTGTGCTGCATCAAGGGCTTCATCTGTAGAAAGAACATCGTGAGGGTCTGCAAACTCAATGGCACCAGTCGCGGCATCACGGATGATAACACTCTCGTCACTCTGGTCGTGGTCTATCATCGTGCCATCCTCATTCATCACCAACTTGCCACCAATCACATAAACCTTCCTGTCATCGGTCTTCATGGTGGCTGGATGTATCATGCCATCGTCATGATGTTGGCGGCTCTCGATCATCGCATCACTCATGGCGATTCGTCCGTCAATATCATCCTGAACACGGTGTATCATGCCATCGTAGGCGGCTTTGGCATTTACATAGTCAATGGAGGTCTGCTTTTCTTCATCAGTCCATGAGTTACCATCTGACAGAATACCGACAAGGGTATTGACAGGGTCATTGTCGAATGACTGAAGATAATCATCATCGACAATGGCAGACAATCGCTGCCGCTGGAACTCATAGCCATTCTTGATGTCATTCAGTTGCTCATCATTGGCCTCATAGCCTCCTATATAGGAAGTGTTCAGGTCTCGGCTCACTGTGCCTTGCTGTTCTCCCGATGGGTTCTCAACCTCATCCTTTGCCTTGGCAGAAGAACCTACATTGAAGCCTCTGAACTTTGCCAGTTGCCCCATGTATTTCAGCACGGCTTTCTTTTCCTCGATGTGCATGTCCTCGTCAGCAAGAATCTCATTGGCAAGGTCGGCAAAATCCTCGTTGCTTGTTCCGTCGATGCGCTCACGCAAAGGCTTCCAACGGTCTTCTGTCATGCGATAGGATGCCAACCTCTCCGCATTGTCCATGCTGTGCTTGGTTCGTAAGTAACTGGCTGCATCAACCGTGCCACCAGCAACTGCTGGGGAGTTCATAAAGCCCACAGAGAACAACATGCCACCCCAAATGTCGGCCTGTGTACGGCCATCCACCAAGTCACTAAGGCTGTTGTCGCCTACAAACATGGAATTGAGGATGATGTTGGCCTCTTCCTCCAGCACCTCACTGGGGTAGTCCTGTATGCCGCCACGCTCCAGTACATGCTTCATGGCTCTGCCGTAGCCGTTGGCGGTCACCTGAGACAAATCCTTGCTCACTTCACCAAGGCCAAGTTTCTTCACCATATAGGCACCTGCCTTGTCAAGCCCGGCTTTCTCGGCTATCCATGAGCCTGCGGCACCCAAGGGCTTTTCCATGTGGGTGCCAAGCATTTCTGTGTAGTATTCAAGAGTGTTTGCGGCCTCGGCCTCATAGATGGACTGCGCCCACGTCTTACCGCCATCAACAAATACAGGATTACCGTCTTCGTCCTGTTCGTAGTGGCCAAAGTGGTAATCTCCGTTATCGTCCTGTATGATGCTTCCTCTGTGTCGCTCCATCGCGTCGGATGCGGTCTTGGCGGCTCCAGTGGTGTTTGCCATCAGCGTTGCACCAGCAACATCACCAGCCACCGTGCCAGTGCTTTTGACCAGCCATGACCGAAGACCTTTCTTCGACAGATCTGTAGCCGTCATTTTGGCAAGTCCCTTGGTAGTGGCAGAACTGACACCGTGGGCAACTCCACTGAATCCATCTGTAAGAAGGAACTCTGCAACAAAGGGAAGTGCCTCGCCTGTAATGGTGCCAGCACGAGCCATGAAGCCCTTATCGTCGCCATACTTCTGCTTGGCCTCTTCATTCATCACCATCTGCTGAAGCATGGTCTCTTCCTGCTCGTTCAGTTCTGTGTCATTCTCCAATTTGTTCGCTACATCATTGGCAACAAGCGCATCATTCAGGGGAATAAGACCGAATGACCAGGTGGAAGGATTAGTCACGGTGCGCCAAAGGTTACGCCAAAAGCCACTGGTGTTCTTGTCTCGGCTTTCTTCCAGTGTCTCAATACGCTCGTCGAGTTGCCGCTTGGCTGCAAGAAGTGCATCGTGTTTCTTCATGTCGGCACGTTCCTCATCACTATGGCCTCCGGCATAGCCACCGGGAATGGTTGATGAGTGTATGATGCGACTGGCCTGTCTCATGGTGTATGGCTCCAGTTCTTTTTCCAGTCGCTCACGCTCTGCGTAGGCTTCCTGTAGTTCCGCTTCACGCTCCTTGGCTCTCTCCTGTTCTGCATCCACATCAGGCGCGACACGTTCAGGAGTGACATCTGCGGCATGTTTGTAGGCTGCTCCCAACTGCTGTGTGGTGTCACTTGTTATGGTGGGCTGTGCCACATGTTCCATTGAGTCAAGTTGCTGCTCGGTGAAAGTGGGAACAACAGGCTTCACGACCGTGTCACCAACACTCTTCACCTCCTGTTTCTGTTCTGTAGGTTGAGGCTGTGCCGCAACAACACCCAACTGACTTGAAAAGCCGTTGAAGTCGGGAAGGTCGTATGTGCCTTTGATGGATTCATACAATTTTCTACGTTTGGCTTCATCCTCAATATCGGTGGAGAACTGTTCAAACGTACCCATGTCGTACTCTTGCGAAAGAGCATCATATAGTTTTCTCTTGTTGTCGTTCATAATCAACTCATCGGATTAGGTTTCTTATCATTCCCTCCCATTGGGTTAGGCTTCTTTCCATCGGCCTTCTGCCCGGCAATCTCACGCAAAGCGTCCTGTGCTGCAGGAGCATTCTCAATGTTGGAGCCAATGGCAATGAGCATGGCATCGGTCGTAGGCTCCTTGTGGCCGACAACCTTGCGCTTCTTGCTGTCATAGATGGCTTCACCCTGAACGGTGGCACGGACTTCTTCAGGAAGTTTGCTGAATACGTATGCCACATTGCTTGCATTGAGGGCAGACGTAGGTACGCTGATAGTTCCCTTGCCAGTACCGAGGGCAAAGGTGACGTTCTCCTTCTGCATTTCCCTCGACAAACGGCTGCTCTCCATATTGATGCGCTGCTGTGCCTGAGAGGAAGAAACATTGAATTGCCGCTTGCTTTCCTCAAACTGCTGCTGCCTAAACTCGTCGCTCTTCTCGTCACGTCCTTTCTGATACTCAAACTGACGGTCAAGATTCCCTTGCTGACGGTCGGCCTCACTCTTTCGCCATGCATCGCTCTTCTCGTCTCGCTCCTGATTGTATTTGAAGGTGTCTCGCCAGTTTTCTTGCTGCTGATCTGCTTGCGCTGCTCTCAGGTAGGCATTCAGGTACTCTTGTGTCTTCGCATCACGCTCTTTCTTCAACTTCTCATAGCGGTCACGAACCATGCCGCTCATGCTGACATTGGTAGTAAGTGGCTTCACACCTCGCTGATTCGCGTAGGCAAGATGAAAGGCGTTCAGACCGTCACCGATGGCGGCAAACACGGTCTCACGCTTCTGCTTACGTCGCTCCTTGGCAATTTCTTCTTCGGTGGGGGGCTTGTAAGGCGACAACTCCTTCATCATCTCTACATAACTCATCGTCCGCTTCGCTGCTGGCTCTGACTGAGCGGGGGAAGAAGTAACTACAACTGGCTGTTGCTTCTTTCCCTCATCAGAGGGCTGTTGTTGCTTGTCAGACAGGCCGTCGCTCACAGATTGCTGCACCGAAGAGGCATCCTGTTGGGTCAGCGTAGAAGGAGAGTTCCGTTGCTTGTCGGAAATCTGCTCATTGTCAGGCTGACCAAGTATAGCATTGAGTGTTCCCATAATCTTCCTTTTTTGTTCCGTATGTTGCGGCAATGCCGTAACCGTTCATTAACCAAGACCGCCTAAAATGCCCTGTGCTGCACCGCCAATGGCACCGCCAAGAATATCAAGGCCACTCTGTTTCTGACTCTCCAACTCGCGCATGGCATTGTCAAGATTCTCCTTACGCGATAGGTATTGATTCTCAATTTGGTCTTTACGGGCATCCCCGGCTGCTGCAATCTGACTGGTAGTGTCTGCCAGTGCCTTGCTGTTGGCCTCTTTCTCGGCTGCAACACTCTCGTCAGTACCACCCATCACTGCGGCTGTCCCGGCTGCGGCCTTGTTACGCTTCTTGATACTTTCCTCAGTCAAGGTAATCATACGCTGGGCATCTGCCCGTTGGGTCGCATCCTCGTTATATCTGCGGTCGTACCAATCCTGATTGTCACGCTGCATCCGTGCCACCATCTCCATTTGCTTCTTGATGGCCTTGTTCTTGCTGATACCGCCAAAGATGCTGCCTGCTGCTCCTACGGCTCCGCCAATTATTGCTCCTAACATATCCTTATGAGTTAAAACTTAAAACAATGCGCCAAAGATAATCCATTATTTTTGCAACGGACTTTTATCTTTTAACTCATGGCATTAGGAAAGAAAACAGGCGGCAGACAAAAAGGTACACCCAACAAGACCACGTCATTCACCAAGGCTGTCATTCAGGACATACTTAGCGAATACTACGACACTGGTCTTCTGAGTGAAGACATGAAAGCACTTGAACCAAAGGAGCGAGTCGATGCAATGCTCAAACTCGCTGCCTTCGTCACACCCAAGCCTCAGTCAGTTGACATGAGCATCACCAGCAACAAGCCCAAGACCATCGAAGAAACACTGGAAGAACTTTCCGAGGAAAACGACGAGGCATAGCCATCTAAATCAATCTACTTTAGACTGCACACAATCCCATTCCCGATGTTGACATTTTAAGTCGAAATGTTGACATCGGCTTCTGCACACCCCATGTTTACATCATGTATACATTTTTGCCCCAAATGTATACATTTCAAGCCAAAATGTATACATTAACTTAAATTTAACTTAACGGTTAATTGTGGTAAAAATCGGCATTCTGTGCAAAATGCACACATTTCGCCATCCAATGTATACATTTCAAGCCAAAATGTAAACATGATGTAAACATCGTGTAAACATTTTCGCCTAAAGTAAAGTAAATATACTAAAGTTTCCCACCTCAAGTATTCAGATGCAATTTGAGATGTTCAAAGTTGTGTAACGTCGAAAAACAGCGACATTTCGCAACTTGCTAAATTTATGTTAATTCCTGAAGTTTTGACATTGGTGCCAATCTCCTGCCGGTTCAGCGTCGATGATAAGCAGAATCTCCATAGCCTCTTCGCCCCCTGCCTGCAGTGTATGCATGGCCTGTTCAAAGTCAGCTCCGAGCAGATGGCAGAGCCTGTAGAGTATCTGCGCCATTACCGGAAGTATTCTCTGCCACAACGTGAGTGCCATCAGGTCTGTCTGCACCTGCCTGAAGAGTTCTCCCATAGTCTCATACTCCCCAAACCTCCTGTACAGTGTGAGTATCGTGTAGGTGGCCAGCGCCAGTGTGCAGTCAGCAATCTGTGCGTCGAAGTCCGTGGATTGGCACTTTCCGAGGCCGAGATACTGCTTACCCTCGCGGTACATCACCTCCTGGTTCCAGCGTATCTGGTAGTATTCAAAGACCTTGATGAACGAGAGGCTCTTGTCCGTGGTGAGCAGTATGTTCCACGTCCTGCTCTTGCCATACTGCACGAAGAACAGTCGCAGTTCCATGCCCTCAAACACGACATCCTTTCGGAAGTAGCGGCACTTGTACTTCCTGCATGTCGGGGCCGTGCGCTCGTTCAAGGCTACCAGTTCCTTTCCTGTACGTCTGTACTTGCCGTCCTCGTATTTCCTGTT